>Ga0114963_10000550_pt1 | contig 25021 bp, 28 predicted proteins | sample C_131016_EF_Meta_FD_87019 | JGI IMG/M metagenome (GOLD analysis project Ga0114963, IMG submission 87019) | Freshwater microbial communities from Lake Croche, Canada to study carbon cycling - C_131016_EF_MetaG | ecosystem: Environmental > Aquatic > Freshwater > Lake | place: Lake Croche, Canada...
AACGGTATAAAAGATTTATCAGGAAGTACCTATACATTCAGCTCTTCTTTTCCAGACACAATATATTATCCTATTTTTTCGGATTATTTATTAAAAGCATATCCAAGTCGTTTAAATTACGGAAATCAACTGGATCCTTCATTTGTAATTTTATCTTCAGGTACAGGAACCGCGTTCAACACCTTTCCCGAAATAGAATTTTTTATCAATAATCAATTCAATACGTTTACAGATCCAGATGGAGCAAAAATATTCCAAGGATCAAATATTGTAATGACACCAAATGATGAAACAAAAAATATCGATTGCTTACTTACTATTGTTATGAGTAAATCCATAAGTCAAAAAGATTACGCAATCAGTTTTGTTGACGCCTCGTCTTCTTGGGATTATAATCTAAATCTAGATTCTAAGTACTTTGCCACAACAGTATCAGATCAAGGAATAGCAGATAATAGTTTCAATCTAGGTTCGATAAATACAAATAATTTATCATACACAGATGTGAGCGCCAATTCCGAAGTACTAGTAAACAAAATTTATTTTCGCGAAGGTATAAATAATTTTTTTTACGTAAAGCCATGGCAAGAAGGTGTCGCAACTGGTCCTCCTTATTACTCAAACGACAATTACGCAAACGATATTGTATTTACTATTCCAGCCAAAGACGCAAATAATAATCAAATCGGATATACAAGAGATAATTTAATACAGACTATGAACCGAATTTTAAACGCACAAAAAATTACAGCAGGTTCTTCTATTTCGTTAATAAATACAAATTCGCCCATTAATCAATACGCAAAATTAAGATTCAACGTTAACAAGATATATTCTGCGTCCGATTACAAAATCGTATTTTATGATCAATTAAGTTTTAATAAATGTACTCCGGGGGCTCAATATATACAAAACACAACGTGGGACACTACAATTGGCTGGTTGATTGGATTTCACGTGAATACGCAATTTAATTTATCCGATTATGGAAAACCAGGTGAGACAATACAAATCGTTGGCGACACCACGGTCAGCGTAAATTTATTCGATTACTTTCTTCTTTGTGTAGACGATTTCAATCAGAATCATTTGAACGACGGAATGGTTACAGTAGCAAGTGCGCAACGATCTTTCGCACTTCCGTCTTATGCAAATAAAGCAAATTATGTATGTGATCCTACCACCGGTTTATTAACCTATAACGGAACTGCAGTAAATACAGTAGATTTTAACAGATTAACACAGAAACAATTATATACTCTTACTGAGCTATCAAATAGTAAAAAAATTAGCTCTATTATTACCTCAACCCCAAATGTGAATGGGAAAAGTTACGGTTCTGGTCCATACGCAGAAGATGTATTTGGATTTATACCCATGAAAACGGCAGGATTAGCTCCTGGTGCTGTATACGTAGATTACGGCGGTACTTTACAAAATCAGGAACGAAGTTATTTTGGTCCAGTCAATATTTATAAATTAGGAATAAAATTAATAAGTAATCGCGGTGACGTAATCGATTTAAATGGCTCAGATTGGTCGTTCTCGTTTTTAGTAGAACAATTATATCAACAAAAGCCGACAATAGATAAAAAGAAAAAATAAATAACTATTATAGAATGGAAGAAATAAGAGATAAAATAGGATCGTTCGGTCCAGTAATAACATTTTTTATTACTAATTTAAATTTAGTTTCACAAAAAAAATACCTATATTCGTATTTGATTTTCTCATGTATCAATCATTTTTTAAATCCCATTTTAAAATTAATAATTCGAGAACCACGACCAAAAATAAAGATAGAAAGTCACGAGGATTTAGAAAGCCGAATAAAAGAATGGCAAGATGACAAATTCGGTATGCCATCCTATCATGCTCAATCCGTGTTTTTTTCAACTACTTATTTATATTTAGTTCAATCCAACAACTATGTATTAATACTTAATCTTTTTATCTGTGCGCTAACAGTTTATCAACGATGGAAATTTGATCGCCATGATATAAGACAACTAATCGCTGGTTCATTAATAGGAATCACGGTAGGATTTATTGCAACGTATTCAACAAATCATTATTTAACTTCAATATTTTAAAATCTATTCATTTTATATAATGTCCGTAAGTGATTATATAAAATATAAACGTATCGGAACTCAGCTAAGAGATGTTTTGCCGAACGCAAAAAAACAAGCACCCCCAGTATTTGAAGATCAAATGTATATCGATTTTAAACAATATACTATTGAAAACACGATTACTGATACAAAATTAATACAAAATTCATTAATTCCGACGGGTTCAAATTTGATTTTTAACACGTTAAAAAATGTGTCTAATTGTCCTTCGTTTCCGCTTTGTAAGAATACGGATAAAAGAACAAATCGTGCACCTACGTCAGGAATCTTTTCTGATCCAACAAAACCTTATTTTTATAATCAAACTATTGAAGCGCCTAAGTATTTGAAACAAGTACAACCAAATGGTCAAGTATTTCATAATCAACGAATATTTGATCAGAAATCCCATTTAAATAAACCCGCTTGTGGCAACTGTGTATTAGTAAATATAAAAACAAAACCGTTGGGTGGATGTATACAGACGCCGAGTTCGGGTCTTGGTGCAGGTAAGAAGACAACTTGCCAATGTATTGTAAATAAAAAATACTCAAATAGTAATTATTTGAATCCACGTATCCAATATTTAAAATATGCTAATTTATAATGACGGAAGCCTCCTTCCCTTTCGACTCGTTCGCCTGATACTTGAATAAGGGACAAAATTTTTATTATTCTCGATGGCGCGTAAGAGACGTAATTGCCGATTGGCTTTTTTCATAGTAGAGCATTTGGCGAATATTTTTTTCGTCTTTTTATTCGTAACACGATAACATTTTTTCCCAGCAACTTTTCGGATAAAATAAGGCATTTTATATATAATAAGAGATATATAAAATATTGAAGTTATATAAACCCGTAAAGGTTTAAAATAACATCAACCTATACTACTTTGGTAATATAAGTGCTGTTTCGAGTAAATTTATATGCACAAAATTTTGAATTAAAAGTAGATGTCAGATGTGTCAATATTGCAAAGGTTTTATGCAGTTAAAGACTATTACACCTTGGGGAGTTGTGATGCGGTTTCGAAACGATATATTTCAGTGTTTACTTTTAAATACTTTTATTACAAATAAACAATTTAACCCGACGAACATTTACGCCCTTGAAGAATAAAATGGGAAAACAGTATGAATTAAACTATTTTTATTAGTGCAAAAACGTAAAACCCGTTTCTTTTTTGAATAAAAAGTAGAATGATTTATAAACATGGACGAAGATTTAGATATTTCTTGGGTAGAAGAACAGGAAAAATTACAATCGGTTGATAAAAATTATTTTCGGGAACCAATGGAAGCTCTCTCAATAACCGTGATATATATAAATACAAATGGATATATTGAGAATATTATTTGCGAAAAACATAGTTTAATAAAGGGAGAACAAAATTGTTCGGTTCTCGAAAAAGAGAGATTTATTCAGATTATTCAAAACAAAAAGAAAACGACGCCTCATTCCAAATACAAATTCATGGATGCCCTTTTATTTAACGTGACTTTAGAGCCAGAAAACATCCAACAATTCGCGAATAACGAGGAACCAGAACAAAACCCCGATCTTTTCCTTAAAAAAATCACCATCATTGATGATATCGTCCTACCTCCTTCAATCTTTATATTCCATAACACAAATGGTCTATATTTACTATTTAAAGAAGAACCCAGAACGGATATTACCAACATGAAAACCAAGTCAATTTTAAAATCCGATGACGCAACAGATAAGAAAACGACTAAGAAAGTAAAATTAATACTGAGAAAACAAAATCTATCCACAACCAAAAAACGAATTAAAAACGAGAACTGATAACTTATCACAACACGAGGAAATGGAAAAGGAATTTCCTCTTTTAGACAGTATAATAAAAGAAGAATTTTACAAAGAAAAGATTGTCTATTTTTATTATTTTTTTACTAGGACTAATGAGATAAAGATAATTCACGATGAGTTCGACGATTTTATCCAGGTTCTCAAATCGGATTACCGAAATGATCCAGTGAGATATAAATCTGTGTTATTAGAGATCTATAAATTAACTCTTCATACGAGAGACGTTTTTCACGGAAAAGGAGAACATGATGTTTCGTATATGATCATAGATGTTTTATATACATGGTTTCCCGAAACGGCATTAGCGTGTCTATACCAATTTGTTTACCCTTTGTATGAGTGTCGACCCTATGGCTCCTGGCGGGATATAAAATATTTATGTGAATACACAAAAAATGAGAAACTAGTCAATGAATGCATATCTATTACAAATGATGCGCTCACCAACGAAATAGTAAAAATACACGAACAACTAAATTCTAATCCTTTGCAAACCACGTTCGAACCAGAAAATATATCATTATTAGTAAAATGGATTCCCCGCGAAAACAAGCGATTTGGCTGGTTATTTGAAAAATTGGCAATCGATTGGAGTAAACGATTTGTAAAACACGAAATAAATCCTAAAAACAAGAACCAAGACGCTGCCATTAGAAAAGCCAAAATGCGATATCGAAAACTAATTGCAGCGTTCAACATAAAACTAGACACAACTGAAGTAAAACTCTGCGCCAACGAATGGAATAAATTAACTATTGATAAGATTCCTCAATTAGCATTTAATAAATACAAAAACTCATTAGGTAAGTATGCTTTTGAAACACCGGACAAAATATTTGCGCCGGGATTTTACAACGAAATTAACATAAAAAGATTAGAATGCTCCCTAAAAACCAAACAATATTTTGAGAAGAAATATTTCTCACCTGGTCCCTTTATTTCATCAATGTCAATGACAAAAAAATACGTACCTTTTTCATTACCATTAGCTAAATTAGTAAAAGACGCACTTCAATATATGGATACAACGAATGATTTACATATTGATGTTCTGAATAAGGAATGGAAAAAATTATCTGAAATAATCGGTGACCAAAAATTATCAAATATGATACCAATAATAGATATGTCCTTTTTGAGTAAACAAAGTGATAGTTATTATACAGCAATTGGACTAGCTATTTTGGTCGCAGAACGTGGACTAAACCGCATTTTAGTAATTGATAATCAACTTACTTGGGTAAATATAGAACAGGAAACCAGTTTTATAAATGCGGTAAAAAAAATCCGTGAGGATACCACTTCCAGGATACATACGGTAGCTGAAACTGATAAAGTAATAAAGACGTTGGTTGAATATATCGACGAATCTAAATTACCAAATACAAAAATAAAAGAACTCCGATTTGTTTATTTTTTAACGGATTCGAAAAACGAGAACTTTCACCAGGAGGTTATCGCGTTATTTTATAACGGAGGATTAACGGGAACAAGAAACATGGCCTTTCCTTGTCCCAAAATGATTTATTGGAACTTGTCGCAAACATCAGGCAGCTTACCGTGTTCAGTAAAAAGTAAAAATAGTATTTTATTATCTGGACACTCAGCAAACTTAATAAGAAATTTATACATAAAAAATACGGATAGTTATGAAATCATATCCGCTATCTTAAAGGAATATTCCCATCCTTACTATGTCTGTTGACGAGATGAAGTCCAAGTACCAGTAATACGATCATGAACAATACGAGTAGAAGTAGTAGATTGAATTGGTTCATTTTCTTGAGAAAGAAAAGGAAATCGTATAGCTATCGTATCAGTATAGAGGAAGCTGATAAAATTCGTCACTGAATCATTTGAATGCGGAGACGAAACCTTGATATAATTTTCGCGACAAATAGGACATCGATCACACCGACTCTTACAATCTTTACAGATTGTATGAATACAATATTGAGATCGAAATTCGTTATGGAGATCATACTTTTCCATACAGACCGGACATTCTTCTTCGGATAGCATGACCTTGTTGTTTTTGATCGACTCACGTATTTCGTTCAATAACGTGGTTATTTTTTTGGAAACCATATTACTACGTCTACTTGCTATCTGCGCCATCTTTTCCATCTTTATGTAATCCTTACGGTGTTTGATATATTGAACCATCAAATTATTTAATTCGATACGCTTATCATAGTCGAGTGTCCGGTTTTGTACAATACTTTTAAAACAATCACCCGATATCATATCGTCAAGAGTAATTATGGGAATTTCTGGAGACCGAGATGTTTCAATGACAGGTAGAGGTCTAATCTCATCTTCATAACGATCACAGGAATCCATAGCTTTGTTTTTGTTTTATGTAATACACAAGACTTCGAGAATTTCAATTTTTTGAATGAGCGGATCGTAAAACACCATGAAATATTTTATGGTAATAATATAATAATAACGATGAATTTAGAAAAGGGAAAAGTAAAAACCTTATCTGAATTTACAATGAAAGAACAATTAGACTATTATAGTTCGGGAACATTTGGATGTACATTTAAAAAGAGGACGGAAAATAACAAGAAAACGAGAACTATCATCAAGATTCAAAAATACGACGATTCGGCTATGAGAGAGGAAAACATCGGGAAACGAATTCGTAAAATACCGAAATACCAACTTTATTTTGCGCCTATTTTACGAACCAGTTTGATCACAATAGGCGAAGTCGATGATGAAGAAATCCGAAAGTGCGAAATTATTACAAACGAACAAAGTCATGATCGGAAATATATTACGAATACGATGAAATACGTAGGAAAATACACATTAGGAGAATACGTGATTCATGTTTTTGAAACCCGGCCTAAACTATTTTTGAGAACATTTATTGGTGCTTATTTTGATACCTTATATGATGTAAATTTGCTATTACAAAACGGAATAAATCATTTTGATTTAAAAGAGAACAATATTATTTTTGATCTAAATCATAAAAGACCTATTTTAATTGATTTTGGTCAATCAATTGACGAAAGCTTATTAAATCGCAGTGCTTGGTCAGATTATTTTTTTACTTATGGATATGATTATCCACCCTGGTGTTTTGAAATTGGTGTGATTGGTTTTGGTGTTAATGAATTGGGCGCTGATCTAGAAAAAGAAATAGTCACCGCAGAGCAAGTAGAAAAGTTATGTAATAATTTTACGGGAAGCAACCCACTTTTTGCTAGAGTAACGCCGGAAAATGATCATCATCATGGTGATATTTATACTGAAGATGAAGTAGCCGCATATAACAAAAAGCTAAAAGATTTTTTGACTCCTTTCATAGGAACTACTTGGTCGGCATTAATAGAAAATTTGATTCATCATAAATCAACGTGGGATATCTATGCAACTCATGTAATATTTTTATCCTTAATGTTTCATGTACATATTTATGAATACAATACAGCGACGTTTCCTTCGATTCAGAATTTTATTGGTAAACTAAAGCGTGAAGTAATGGCGTTACCTACCGAACGTAAATCATATACGGATATATCTCAGGAACTCATGTCGGATTTTGGTCAGACAGATCGCACAGAAGCTGAATTTTTGACGATGACTATTTCAAAGGCGTCGGCGGATGAACAACAAATTGTAGAAGTGAAGAAGAGATTGAATAGAATGAAATTACGAGAACTCAAACGGGAAAAGCAGTTTTATCCTAGTACGGTTGCTTAAAAATAAATAGTATTTTATCATTACTATTTATTAAATAATTTAGTGTTTACGTCTGCGGGTGTTTTTGGTGCGGTATGAACGGCGCTTTTTACCGCCGCCATAAACACCTGGTTCACCTGCATCACCAGGAACGTCACCAAATCCAGGAACAGCTCCAACGGCAGCCGCATCTTTTAATTTTCCGGCTGATTCTATCTTTAATTTTCCAAAATTTACAGGAGCAGCAGGAGGAGCAGCAGAAGCAAAAGCAGCAGCTAGGTCTAAATCATTAACCTTTACAAGATGCACCATTTTGTTAATTAAAACACCATCATTTTTATTCAAATTATAAGGCGGGTCTACCGGAAGATTACCAATTGGAACAGGTTCTCCATTATCTTTATAAACGGCAATAACAGTACCCGCTTCAAATTTAATAACAGCTATATCAGCAGCCTCAAGAGGAGCAGCAGCAGCAGCCGCAACAGGAACTTTTCTCAAAATAATATACATATTTCTATATAATATCCAAAGATATTTATGAGAAAAAAAACAAAATGTTATTCTAAAGTTCAATTTACTTCTTCGACAGAACATAAACCCGATTCTTATACGTTTTCTTATATTTCAAATAAATCGCCTCCACCGAATCCCCTATCGTTTCGGAAAAGCTCTCAATTTCCGATTTAATCTTCGCGGTATATTCATTGCAATAATTGTTATACGCGTTCTCAGGACGAACACCAATCTGCGTTTGGATATGATCATCCATATGAACCAAAACGCTTTTTGGCAAACTTACGTACGCCTTTCTCTCCTTCTTCAAAACCGAATCATCGTCCTTATCCTCTTTGTTTCGGAAGTAATAACGACAACTTTTAAACATTTTGTCCATAACATCACCATGAAACCCATCATTACGGAGCTGTTTAGTCTCCTCGTTGATCAAACTCTGAATCTCCAATTTTGAGATCCAAATATCCCATTCCGCCTTGAAACATTTGCGTTCGTCCTGTTGATGAGTTTTCGAGAACTCATTTAGGACCTCCACGAATTGCTTCGAAAAAGTATGACGAAAAACGGACTTATTCGCCATAATTAGATTTTTAATCTTAACCAAAACCAAAAAATTAAAATCAATTTTTCAAAAACTTTTCCCCACCTACTTTATAATGTTCTCAAAAACGCCGTCGAAAAAGCGCCACTGGTCGATGAAATATAAGAAGAGCATCAATTGCCGTAATCCGAAAGGATTTTCCCAGCGCCAACACTGTAAATATGGACGTAACAAAACGCGCAAAAATCGTCGCTAACGCCAAGGATTAATATTATTTTTTGCCAAAATATTAGTTAAATAACCAATCTTTACGGGATCAAAACCGACACCTGCCTGAGGCATACCATAAACAGTGATATAATAATTATAAACTGGAGCTAATTTGAAAGTTTTCACTACGTTAATTTGTCCTATACCACCAACGGTATCAATATTTTTAATATTTTTATTAGACAAAACATCCTGAATCTGTATCAACAAATTAGCCTTATCAATTGTCAAAGACAATTTATCACCATATAGGAAAGTTGAGTTATAAGCTCCGGTAAACAATTCCAAAATCAATTTCATTAATTTGGTCATGCGAAAATCAGTGGTTAATTCTTTTATACTATTCAACTGATTATATAAAATATTATATGCGGTCAAACTTTGTGTGATATTTTCATATTTTCTTTCCGAAACGTAAGTGGCATAAAAATCATCTAAAGTATCTAAATACCTATAATTTACTGTATCTAGAAGCGACAAGTCTCCGGCGCCAATTACTGGATTAAAAACAGATTTCGCATCGGTACTTTGATTCAAAAAAATGGAGCGGGACATATATACATAAAGAACAAATTTAGCAGGGACCAAGACCACCTTTTTAGTTTTATTGATGGTTGCTGGATTTTTATTACTACAAAAATACAAGGCGATTTGTCCAATTAAAATTTTTATAAAAGTGGTTTGGCAAAGCATGTCTGTTACCTGCCAGTTTCAATCCTAGAAAAGGAACAAATTGGTTTGCGGTTTCCAGAAAATTTGGTCTCACTAATACCACCTAGTAAATGTACTAATTGATGATGAATCATTTCAACTTTGTAATGATTTTCTTCCAAATAGGAAAGCACAGAAGGTATATCATCCGCACTCATATAACAATCGGTTTGTTTGACACATCCGTTCGAAGGAAATCCACGTTTTGGGTAGCGTAACAATACGTAGGTACAGTTAAACGGATTTGAATGAAACGGACCCGGCTCTTGAAAAACCGATAATCTATTTGTTTTAATTGCGGTAACCATGTCAGATAATGGTCCGAGCGGCATATCATTAAACGTTAAAATATTTTGATACGTTTTGTGATAAGTATTTAAATACGGTTCTAAATACATAATTATAGTATTAGTTTTTGCAAAAGGGCTTTCCATATACAAGTTAATAATATAATTTATAAAGTTAAAGAAAATCGCCATACATAATAAAATGGAAAACAAATATTTAAGAGCAATGAGAAATACACTTTATACTGCGCCCGAAAAAATACCTTATTGTAGGGCATGTCATAAAGAAGGGTTATCCAGAGAAGAATACACCAGCCATTGGACAAGAAAAACCGTCGATCCTGATTCGGAAATCACCTGTCCATTCATTTTGAAATCGGTTTGTGGTTATTGTAAAGAAAAGGGCCACTGGAAAAAGTTTTGTCCAAAACGTAAACGAGATGAATTAATACTCGAAGAATATAAAAGCGCCTCTAGCGAAAGCGATAAATCTACAAAAAGTCAGGGAAAAATATTCCGACCATCGTCGCCAACGGAACCTCCTCCGTGGCTAAATTCTGAACAAGCTTAAAGCAGTAGTTTACAGAATTTCAAATCATATACAAGACAATAACTAAAAAGGAAAGGATCTATGATAGACCGAATGACAGAATACTAGTATAATAATTATATAAAAAATATAATTGTTATATAAAAATGAAGTGTTTTAATTACATTCTGTTTACTTTAGTAACAAATACTTGTCGTTTTTTTAATTCATCGCCGAATAAATATTATACCACGTCGATGGCATTGAAGGCAAAAAAATCTTCGTCTTGTGAATTGAAAACGCTGTCCCATTTTTATAAACCTAAAAGTCCAAATCAAGAAGAATATGTAAAATATTTATCTGATTTTTCCGTACCTATTGTTCTCGGAATAGGCCCGGCAGGAACCGGCAAAACGCTTTTCGCATGTAATCAAGCTGTTATGGCACTGAAAAAGAAAACCGTGGACAAAATTATTTTGACACGCCCAGTCGTCTCAGTCGAAGAAGATATTGGATTTTTACCTGGATCTATGATCAATAAGATGGATCCCTGGACGCGCCCCATTTTTGATATATTATTGGAATTTTATGCACAGAAAGACATTGACGGAATGTTGCACTCTGGTGTATTGGAAATCGCTCCCTTAGGATATATGCGCGGAAGAACATTCAAAGATGCCTTTATTATTGCCGACGAAATGCAAAATAGTTCTCCGAACCAAATGTTAATGTTGACGACGCGTATTGGCGAAGGGTCGAAAATGGTGATTACCGGTGATTTGAAACAGACTGACCGAGGAACAGAAAACGGATTAGCCGATTTGATGAATAAGCTGAAAAAATACAACGAATACTGTGAGCAAGTAAATAAAACAATACCAAATATTAAAATGGTATTGATGAGAGGCGAAGACATACAACGTAGTGCCATTGTTTCCTCGCTTTTGGACATTTATTCCGATAAACCCCGATTCCAAATTTCCGCAAACCAAATCACAACCGCAAATCCAATTATTCAGGATGCTGCTTTGATACCATTGGACCAAATGATCAAAGCATAAATAAGTAGGTAGGATTCAGTCTACAAAAGCAAATTAGACATATATATTTGATCAGCATACGCACAGATACATTGATAATTTCCGTCAGATGAAATAGAGACACTCCGGAAATCTTTATTTTGTAAATTTACGTCAGAAACCTGATTCCAAGATTTGCCATAATCATTTGTCACGTAAACCAAACCTGTCTGTTGTACAATAGTTTGATATTGACCAGTAGCAGATGAATCAGTCGAAATCCAATTTTGATTCGTGAATTGTGGATCAACCGAAGGAGTCCATGTAACTCCATAATCTATAGATGTAAAAACATTACCGCCAGTTTCTAATGCAGTCTGATACTTACCATCCGAAGACATAGAAACGGCGATCCAATTATTTTGAGTAAAATTATTAGTATTACTTACGTTCGTCCACGTTTGCCCAAAGTCTGCGGAACGGTAAATAAATTCCGCAACAATAGTTTGATATAAACCATTATATGACAAAGCCACACCTGCACTGGGAAACATTTCGACGGATTGGTATAAATTATTTTGGCTATCAGGGACAGTATTATATAAATCGCTATTAAAATCAATAGGCTTCCAACTCATACCATAATCCGTCGATATATAAACAGTGTCACCACTTGAAACAATAGTCTGGTATTTTCCCGTCAAACAAATAGAAACAAAAATAGTGGAATTTCCACTAGAAAAGGTAGTTTGCCAGGTAGAACCATAATCGTTAGAAACATAAATTTGCAAACCATTACTTGCGGTTTGGTATTGACCTGTAAACGAAATATATATAGTATTAGACGATGAAACACCTATATTGTAAGCAACAGTACGAGTTGAACCAAAATTATCTGATATATAGATATCTCCCGTATCAGTGATGGCAGTTTGGTATTTTCCATTAGTTGAAATAGAAATGGCAACCCAGTTTTTGTTCGCATTTGTCAAAATACCATTATATACTACGTTAGTTGCAACTGACCAGGTCCTACCAAAATTAGTATAATTCTGCAAAAAATCATCAGTTAGAACCAATAAAACAGGAAGGGTTGTAACCTGTGTTATGTTAGTTGTAGTATAAGTAGTGGTTCGTTTAGAGTAACTACGTGTCCAATTCAGCGTATTTTTTATAGCATCTAAATTTGCCGGGCCAATATTATTCAGTGGTAAAATACTTTCCGCCTGAATATTGATAGTTAATGTAATGGTTAATCCTTGTGGGATAAATATTAGATCACCCGCAATAAACCCGTCCACTACACCATAATTCAATTTATTAGCGTTAGGAAAACGATTACCAAAAACATTTCCATCAAGCGCATATTCTAAGGTTTTGTTTATATCACTAATGGTGACTTGTCCTGACAAATCAGAAATATAACTACCGGTCATATTAAATTGGGCCGAATTGATGATTTGAATTAACGCACTTGCGTCAAAGACACCGCCGTTATTAATGTCAAATTCGTTTACATGAGAAAATAACGACGCAAATCCGTTTGGATCACCAAAATATGCACCTACTGTATATTTAAAATCTGAATATAAATATTGTAACCTACCCACACTAATTACGCTATTTGTATTAATTCCGTCAATAAACTCACGGGTGTCAATTTTTATACTATCGGTCGAGAGCCAATCGGTTTGGGCGTCATAAAGCGCCTCTACCACATTTATATTTGATGAATCTTTCATAATACTTAATTTAGTGTTTAATGTACGAGCACTAAATTTTACCTGAACAGAATTATGCATATCATATTCAGCTAAAGCGTCTGGTGTATTCATATTTAGTTGTGAGAATCCCTGGTTTACTTTGAATCCTCCTTCTGCGTTAAATGCGAAATTTCTACCAGTATAGGGTCCGCCGGTAAACGAAGGAACAATTGGTAAAGAAATAGACATTTTATATTATATCGATAATATAAAAGATCAAGATAAATTTGCCAATTCAATTAATAATGGTGTTGTCAATATTTTATTAATAATATTGGTCTTTTGTATAGCTATATTACTTACGTCTATAATATATTCATATTCCAAACCACTATTTCGTATCAAATCTATTATAGACATATCAATATCCACAACTGGATCCACAACCGTTTGTAGTAACACGGACATTCCTGATGGAATAAAAATCAAATCACCAGCTAAAAATCCGTCTTGTAAATCATAATTACCAGGGGTTTGCGAAAAAGACACATCAGCATATGTTGGTGATATAGTATTAGTAAATGAAGCATCGGTTTTAAATATTTTACCAAAAGCATCAGTAGTAATAATAGTTTCTAGATTATTAGATATATCATAAATTATATCTGTAACACTTGTAGAACCAGGGACCGAATTATCTGTAATAACTGTGTACGCTGTATTATTTTGTTTATCCACACTAGTGTTCATTGTTATATTATTTTGAGCGTCGGCTTTACTATTGTTTTTGAAAATCACTGGTTGATTCATAAATTTATTGATAACATTAGAAGACGAATCAGTAGGATAAAGCGGAACTCTATTACCAAATACATCACTATCTACAGCGTATAACAATAACTGATTAATATTTGTTAAAGTTATAAATCCAGTTAATGACTGTATATATTTTTCATTACTATATTGAGTCTGATTAATTATATTAATAAAAGTAGTTGCGTCAAACAACCCTCTGCTAATATCAATCGCGCTTAATCCTGAAAATAAATCATCTTTTAAGGAACCAAGAGAAAAGAAATAATTATTAACAGAATACATGTACTCTCGATAAAAAGTTTTATATGCACCAACTGATATTATTTGTGGAGCAGTCATATTTTCTACAAATTCATCCGCATTAATTGTGATGGAATCGTTTGGAAATTTTTTACTAACTGCATTATAACTACTTTCCAAAACGAGAAGATTCGATGCGTCTTTCAATAATCCTAATTTTTTATTAAATAAGCGAACATCATATTTTACTTGAAGTGCGAGAGTTACGTCATATAATTGAAAAGCCGACAAATTAGGAGTGAGAAGAATAGGATTAAATGATTGATCCACCGAATAACCACCTTCTCCTAAAAACGCGTAATTTCCAAATGGCTGTGGTGTTACTAAAAACGGATTAAACGATTGATCCGTAGAAAATCCGCCATCCCCATAAAATGCATAATAATAACCTGAATAGGCACCAGTTTCAATAGGAGCTGGTGGATTTAAAATACTATGTAACAAACGAGCACCAGAATTCATATCTTATAAATCATAGAGCATTTTTAAATTAATACAAAACGAATAATCTGAATTATTCATTTGTAGAGGTTTACCATATTCATCTATTAATTGTATTTTTAGTTTTTGTATATCGACGGGTCCAAAATAGCGTCTTGGTTCTGTAATCATATTAAAATCATTTTCCATCATTAATGAAAAGGAGGCCCCTTTCATCGAAATACGCGCTAATATATTGGGTCCTAAAATTGACTTATTAAAGGCACTAACAAAATGATTGTTCACGTTATTGTTATAGTCATCGACAACTAAATAGATATAACGAATATTAGATGGCTCAATAATAGTTTCACCGGTATATGTAGTCAACTCCAAGTATTGCCTTTGCTGAAACCCCAAATTCCACCCCAATTTGAATGAAATATCTATATTATCAACCAAACCCGTTTTGTCTTGTGTAAAATCTAAATTTAATGAAACAATACTTCGGTTAATATTAGAACTACCTTTATATTTATTTATTAAAAAATCGCTTATAGGAGCAATCGTAACTTTACCTGATCCTGATCCATTTTGATTAATATCCAATACAAATTGGATGTATGAAAAAATATTATTAATATTTTGCATTTCATTTTTTTGATCTAATGGACAAAGTAACAAATTTAATTTCAAGATTAAATCGGCGGCACTATAATTACCATCGGGAACAACAAATGTGGCATAAATAGTTCTATAAGTTGAGCTTGGTGAAGAAAAAGAGGCGGGGTTTACAATATCTGGATCTTGAGAAAAATTTATATAATAAATCGTATTTTTTTTATTAATGTATTCGTTCTGCGTATTGTCTGAAGAGAATTTGTTAACGTCATATACTACTTTTATACGTAAAAAATTATTACCATAACCAGACGAAATTCCATAAAATGATACGGGTAATTCTAATGATGCCAATTGCATAGAGACTACTTTATTAAATTTATCCGGGAGTTGCACAATAAAGTCAGAACTTGAAGTAGAATGAATATTATCACGAAACCGAGTATCAATATTTAAGCATTTTGTAAGAACCCGGGTGTTTAAAGGATTCATATTACTTGGGTAAAAATCGCTTTGCATCGTATTTATATAGGGGGTAGCAGGATGATGTATTAATTCTTCGGTTCGATTCGGTATTTCGGCAGATTTAGGTGTGTTCATAGTATCTAATTTATAATTTTTTGGAATGACACTAGGTTGGCGCTCAAATGGTTTACATTTTACGTGAATTAACCAGTCTTTTGCTAACGTAAGAAATTCGATCAAATCACGTTTAAACCGTTTGTTTATATGACCACTAGATAGCAATTGTTCTCGAATCTTATATTCTTTTTCTTCAATATCAGCCGACGTATATTTTAATCTGGGTTTCAATTGAAAAAAGGTTTCCAAATCTTTTATAGTATAATTGCCAATATCTAAATCTAAATCTAAATGGTCAGACATATATATTTAGTTTAGTTTTTTCATAAGATTATAGTACGTAAAATAAAATATAAAGGTAATGTAAGTATGTCGATTGTTACATTAAAACGAAAAACCCAGGCCAAATATAATAATGTTAGTACTGGGGTAGCCGCATTTTCTTTAAACGGAACACACAGAAGTCAAGGTTGGGTAGGACAAACTATGTTATCAAGATCTTTACCAAGAACGCCGATGAAATGTGACACTCCCAGAGGACACGGTGGATGTTGTGGGTCTTATAATAAAAGCCATGGGATAATTCAGAGTGGCGTCGTCTCTTTAAATAATATAAATGTAGTAAAGCCATCCGTCATTGACAATAAGGGTATGTTAGAAGAAAAACTTACGCCTTATCATAATTATATTAGAGTAAAACCGGATTCTAATCTTAATTCTAATAACATGGGCGAGTATATAGAAAATCGTTCTAGTAAAAATATTGTAATAACTGATAATCAGGATTGTAGAAATAATATATCAGAACCATCATGCTGTAAAATATATGATCCTTACTTTAGATCAAAATTAAATAACAAACACGTTTATGTTATCTACAATAAAACACCAAGTGATTATATTCAGTCAAAAAAAGGAAACACCTTTAATTGTGAAAATACATATTTTATTAATCAACCGACATATGTCCAAAAAGATACTAATGAGGGAGTGTTACCGGGTCCACCTAGATCTTATTAATTATATTAATAAAACAATCATTAAAAATTGATTTTTATTTGTCTAATACAAATCAATGACATCATAAATAGAATGGAACAAGAAGATACTTTGGCGAATCTATACATAAATTCATTGTCTGAAAAGGAACGATTGGCATACGAGATTGCCAAAGACCATTTGGGCTCATCATTTGAACTAGAAAAGTCTGTTGGCTTTCTGAAATGGCTATCAGAAAGAACTAGGTAGATTTATTCTCTAAAAACGTCTTGTAATCTCGATAACTAAATACTTCTTTTTGTACATTTGTATTTTTTTCTAATCCATCCAATAAATCACTATTAAAAGACGAAAAACCAGATAAAACAGATTTTTGTAAAAATTGGAAATTCATTATTTTTCCCCGATTGATAAAACAATTCCGCTGTTTTTCCTTTTCGGGTTCGGTTTTTTCTTCGTTTTTGATAAGTTTTGATGAAACAGTATTATAAGTTTTTAGTTTGGCAAACGGCCCTGAAGTATTTTTTTGTTTCTTTTTATTTTCACTATTTTTAGGTGCGGGTTTGTCATCCACTAACAAATGTAATAAAGAAGACGGATTTTCTTCGGGTCTTTCTATTTCGTCCATAAAAAAATCGACGCATTTATAGGTAAGAACATATTTCATCGCGACTGCATTTAAAACATCATATGGAACATGCTGGTCGCAAAAATAGGCAAATCCTAATTTATACGCATCATAATACATAACGACGTTTCCTCTAGGTGTATATTCAAAAAGAATTCGACGTTTCCACTGTTTTTCCAGGTCGTTCTCGCCATCAGTCAATGTGGTCTGTAATTGTTTTTTATCAGAAAAGTCAGTGTTTATATTTGTATTCATAGAAGTCAAATCGGAAAAACTATCCATAAATCTAGACTTATAAATAATATTATAATTTACAATTTCGGGAATAGTTACTGATTCTTTTGTTTCGGATTCCAACTCGGGGAAATTAAATTTAGTGAGAAAGATGTATAAAAAATAAAATGTTCTCAAAACGTTGGCATATAGTAAAAAAAAGATTTGCTTTGTGTTATACATATACTAAATTACGCCCCCTCGTTTTTATATATTTTTGATATATCAATGTTTTTTTATATCGTGAGTTCCGCTTTCCACTTGTAAGCGTCGATATTCAAAGAGCGCTTCTATTTCTTTATCCAAAAAAGGTACCTCAATTCTTTCATAACGTTTATAAGGATTATCAGGGTGAATACAAACCAAATATAAACCAGATATTATTTTACCATATTTTTTCTGAAGAATCGCGCGATAAGTATTAAGCTGAAGAGAATAGTGCCAGAAATTAGAATGGGGTATGTGTTTGATACACTCAGTGCTCGATGTTTCCCCATATAAATTTTCGTAGACGATTTCTTGGCATCGTTTCCAATCATAAATTTGTAGAGTGCCATCGGGTAGTTCAAAGACCATATCAATCGAGCCAGAAAGCTTAAGCTCCTCATAATAAATCATCCATTCTGTACGATATGGTTTAAGGTCAGGAAAATCGGCATCAAATTTTAGAAACCAACCAAACTCGATAGAGTCATTTTCTACTTCCATATAGTTGTAATAACATTCAATATCATAATGTAATTTTGTACCCCGAAATGATGCGTCACCGCCCTTTTTTGCCCATAGGTCCTTTATTTCTTGGGCACTCATACCATAATATTTGTAGCTAGGATCATGAATTTTTTTACCACGCATAATATTTGCGACAACCTCTTCAGGGTCAAAATGGGAAAAATGGCTATGATTAAATGTAGTAACTGAAGTATATCCCTGTTGCCCATGAACAGTATAAATATGAGGCCCTTCGTCGAATTCTATATATTGATCACGATCATGAGCATTGAGTTTGGCTAAGTAGTCGGGTGGAGTCGGCATTTTTTATTTATTACTAAGATAAATAAAAACAGATCAATTTTTGCAACAAAGCAATTCGTCAAGCATAAAAAAACCGTTAACCAATGACGAAACTAGTCTTTCAAATTATCTCTAATTCAACTATATTATTTAGATTCTGCTTCAACTTGGTGAATAGATATTGGCGTAGTCTATGATTTCGCGTAGTGTCGGTCATTTTACCACCCAACACTTTTTGAAAATAATCGAAATATTTTTCTTTCGTTTGTTCATTTGTATCAATCAACTCTTTATTAGACTCGTACCAATTTTTAAATGCCGCGACCAATTTTTGTGATAAATACGAGAACCATTTATCCAATTGTTTGTTTAATATTTTCAGCCATTTTTTCGTTTTTTCTGAGCAATCGGCTGACGTGTCATAAATATAAAATTCGGCGTTTTTCTTTGTAAATGCGCGAATCGGGATTTCTTCCAGATTTTTGAAATGATCGTCAAAACATTTCATCATTGCTGTCAATAAATCGTACTCGAAGACCTGTTCCAAATAATCATCGATTGGTAAATTTGTCATCCAATTTGTAAAATCCATCCCGGGAACACAATCATAACGTGTGTTTAACCAATCTAAAACATCGATTTGTTTCTTCTGTTTACAAACATATTGTTTCAGCTGTTGATTTTCTTTTTCTAATTTAATCACGCGAACAGATAACTCTTTAACATACTGAAAGAGTTCTCCAAAAGTGGGTGTTTTATCGTAGGATTCAATGTCACTTTCAATTTCGCGTAGTGATTTGAAAGAGAATTCACAAAACCCAACGTGTCTGTCATAATTAAATTTTTCCTTGTAACCGTTTCCGCAGTACTTACAATTATACTTTGATGTGGCACAATACATTTTTTATATCTATTATTTAAGTATAGATAAAAATTCAATTTTTATCATGAAATTGGTCTTCCAATACTCTGGCGCTAGAGACGAAATAGCTTTAGATATAACAAATACCTTAAACATGATACCCAACTCAGTGAATGACCCAAGAGATAGTTTACGGAAAAACACAATAAAATCTAGAAAAAGTTTTACGGCGTTTGCCAAACCCATTCCTCCGTCTGAAGTCTCGTCATCCAGATCAATGAACTTTTTTGGTAATATGATTGAAAATGTAAATGGTGCCGCCAAAAACTGTTCGTCTTGTGGCGGAGCAAAATAATCTTATGTCTTTTATATATGAGTGAATATTTTGACAATAAAGATTTGTTTATGGCCGCCAAAACAAAACAATATGGAAGTCATATGGTTATGACAAATGTACACAAAGAAACCAAAAAAAAATACCTGAATATTGATACGAGATTTAGAGAAGATTATTCTTATAGTCAAACCGCGAACTATGTGATAAATTTACCCGAAAAAATTACGGAAGTCAAGAGTATGTATATAACGAACATTGAAATTCCGGATGTACTTTATAATTTATCATCCACGCAGAATAATAATAGTTTTGTATTAACCCAAACAACTAACGCAACTCCACCTGTAATCACAAAAAAAATAATCACTGTTCCTAGTAATAAATACGCAAAAATAACCGACTTACATAATCAATTAAATTATCAATTTACACAATTGACCCCACCTATAACTGATATAAGTTTTTCTTATGATGTCTCAATTAATAAAACAAAATTGGGAACATTACGGTCGTCAAATAAATATAATTTGAATTTTGCGGTAGACGCAAGTGGAAATTTTGATAGATCATTGTTAAATTCAAAAATGGGATGGATTCTAGGATTTCGAGATATATCTTTAAATATTTCTCCAGATAGTAATATTTTTGCTCCTGCGTTACCCGATATATTTGGACCAAAATATTTATATTTGGCAATCGATGAGTTCAGTAACGGAAACCAACGTTCTTTTGTTTCTTCTTTACCAAGATCATTAATCAATAAAAACATTATAGCACGTATTTCTGTTTCTACACTTCTTTTCGGATTTAATAATTTGATTAGTGCAAATCGTGCGGATGGATCTATGGTAAGTGATAAAAGAGTATATTCAGGAAAAATAGATTTACAAAAATTACATGTGCAAATATTAGATGAATACGGAAATCCGGTAAGCCTAAATGGACTAGATTTTTCATTTTGCGTTGAAGTGGAGCACGAATAAATTATTGTGGTTGTGGTTGATGAGGAGGTAAAACACAAGGCAAAATAGGAATATGTGCTTGAGAGGGTATAGAATAATTAGGTTGAATTGCCCTTGGTATGATTACGTGGGTCGCTGATGGTCTATGTACAGTATGTGTTTCTGTCATAGCATCTTTACCGTCTCTATATAAATAAGGAGGATAGTCTGGATATGGATAGGGATAGTGAGGGTAAGGATAATGAGGATGAGGATAGTGGTGATAAAGTCCCGGGTAAAATCGGTTTTTAGACTCATGGTGCGGTAACGAATGATTCATCGAGGCGTCCATAGAATGGGGGGTATTATGCTTTTTGAGAAGTAAAGATAGTTCATAAATTTCGGCGTCTTTTTTTACAATATGCTGTACAAGTTCGGCATTTTTATTTTTTAATTGTTTATGAAGACCATGTTCGGTGGGTACTTTAATTTCACGATTAGATAAAATAGCATTCTGAATTTGCATATCATTGAGTTCATCAATTTCATTATAAAGACCATTTAATTTATATTCATTATTTAATAAGGGAATAGTATAGGGACTATTATAACCACAACCATAACCATAACCATACCTATAAGGATATCCGTAATAAGGATAATAAGACATTATATATATTGAAAAGTATAATTTCTTATGCAAACAAAATACGGCTAAATATATTTTACGCCAAATCACAAATGCAGTTACAAATATACACAACAACTTAAAAATTGATTCCCGTCTTCATTTTACCCACTTTAATAAAAAAATGAACGATACATTATCACCAGAACAGGAATATGCTTTCAACAAATTTAAACGTAATGAAAATTTATTTATTACGGGTCCAGGTGGTACGGGAAAAACCAAGTTAATAAAACACCTTGTCCAATATGCGAACGACACAAAACGGAAAATACAAGTATGTGCTTTGACTGGATGTGCAGCAGTTTTACTAAACTGTAATGCTAGAACTATTCATTCATGGAGTGGAATTAGACTAGCAAAAGGAGACGCAGACAAAATCGTGGATTCGGTCATAAAAAACAAGCGCTCAGTAAAATCATGGAAATCAGTAAATGTTTTGATTATTGACGAAATTAGTATGATGTCTAAAAAAATCGTCGAAATTCTCAACAAAATTGCCCAAAAGGTTCGCAATTCCCAACAACCGATGGGTGGAATTCAGGTTATTTTTACGGGAGACTTCTTTCAGCTTCCCCCGGTAGGAAATGAAGAAGACAAGGACTCTGATAAGTTTTGTTTTGAATCCCTGGTTTGGAACCAGCTTTTTAAATCGGAAAATCACGTACCACTGACCACAATTTTTAGACAAAAGGATCCAGCTTTCATTGATATTCTTGCACAAATCCGGATAGGAAAGGTTGAAAAAGAAAGTATTGAAATATTAAAACAGCATTTGAATCGCCCTTATGATCAAGAAAAATATGGAGGATTCGTACCGACCAAACTCTTTCCGATTCGCGCAAAAGTAGACAATATCAATTCAGTAATGTTCTCAAAAATTAACGAAGACGAATATGAATTTGAACACGGAGTTTTGACAACTTGTAAAACATTTTCCGAATCCGGAAAACCCATTCCAGTAGAACTCTTATTGAAAGGTGAACGAATGACCACGCAAGAAAAAGAATACGAAATTGAGTATTTGTTAAACAACACGCCATGTTCTCGGATTTTGCGTTTAAAAAAGGGCGCGTCGGTACTATGTACTGTGAATCTGGATATGGATAATGAAATTTGTAATGGGTCACAAGGTATTATTACGGATATTTATGAAAAGGATGGTGTATCTATAATAATTGTGAAATTTTCCAACGGAATGATGAAACATATTTCTCCTTATGCTTGGCAATCGGAAGAATATCCCACTATTGCGATAAAACAATATCCGTTATGTTTAGCATGGGCGCTAACCATTCACAAAATCCAGGGCGCAACCCTAGCTTTGGCCGAAGTAGATATTGGTGATTCTATTTTCGAATATGGACAAACATATGTAGCACTTTCGCGTGTACAAACACTAGACGGGCTTTATTTGTCCGCATTTCGACCAGAACGTATTCAGGCCAATCCAAAAGTTGTCCAATTTTATCAATCTATTAAAACGGTGGATTTGTCGACGCTGATTCCACCTAAATCCGAGGTAAATTTTGAACAATATATTTATGAGGAAAAGGCAGTAGATCCAAACATCAAAGTTGTGAGAATATAATCTTCTCTTTATATAGAAATGGTTGCCGGAAGTATTTTACCCGTGACAATACACAAGGGAAAATTATATTTTTTATTTGGAAAAGAGAACCCACTTGAAGATAGTGCAAAAGGATGGTCTGATTTCGGTGGTGGTTGTGAAAATGGAGAATCGCCATTTGAAACCGCGATGCGTGAAGGTGGTGAAGAGCTTACAGGATTTTTAGGGGATGGCGCAAAAATTCGTAAATTAATTAAACAGAATCGGGGAACCTATTTGGTAGAGCACAATGGTTACCATGTACACTTTTTTTTTTTACAATATGATGAGAACTTACCTAAATATTATAACCACAACCACGAATTTTTATGGAAACGTATGGACCACAAGATACTAGGTGAATCGAAATTATTTGAAAAAATACAAATCGATTGGTTTTCCGAAAAGGAATTGAAGACGCGGCGCAATGAGTTTCGGGAGTTTTATCGCGAGATTGTGGATATTTTTATTGACAAAATAGAGAACATTCGTTCGTTCATTCATAAACGTGGTTCTCGAAAAACGCGAAAAAATCGTGACGTTTAAGTATATTTTGATTTTCTGCGGGAATTAGAAACCGTTCCTACAGCCCCACCATAATTTGTATGGGGTTTTTGAAAAACGCGGGAATTATCAGAAAAAAGGGATTTCATAGTGAACCATTTAATTTGAGGAACAACTGCTCCTTTATTTAAACCTGGTAATGAAGGAGATGGTCTTGGCATATTAGGAGTAGAAAATTCGATATATCCCATCTTTATATAGTAGCAAAATATTTTATTTTGTTATTATAAAATGAAACGTAATAAAACGTGTAAAATTTACCGAACTTGTAAAGAAGTACCTTGCGGGGAAATGATGAATCGGTGTCCGCCGAGCTACTGCGCAAACGTACCTTCTAAAAACTGGGGGTTATGTAATATAAATCGTCAGTATTGTCGTAGTGAAAAGGGCTGTGTTTTAAAAAGAGCACGACCTCCAAAATACCAGGTTTTGGCAAAAACGATGCATCAAAAAATGCCTTACATATGGCGATTTTTAGATTATAAAACGCGGAAAAAAATGATAAATTTAGCCAATAAACCCCTGAAATATCTAAACGTATAATATAAAAATGAATCAACAAGCACTTTATAATTTAAAAAGATTCAGAAAAATAAACGGGAAAATAGTAGAAGATGTGGATATCACGGAACAATATAAAAATGGAGAACTCCGAATAAAAATAAACAAATTGAAGAAACCGAGGTGTTCTCCATTTAGAAGGAATCATTTATTGTTTACTAACAAACGAAGAGGATATTTAAAAAATAAAACGATTCGTAGATTACCCGATTATATGAATGTCTATAAATTTGGTAAAAGAATCACCAGAAACAAGCGAAAAAATGCTGTCAAAAAATAAAATACATAGTAATTGTATAAGAATACAATTATTATGTCTAATACATGGAAACAATATGGTGGTATAAGAAAACAAAACGCGCTTCATAATTTGAGTGTAGGAACATTAATCGCGGATCAGGTACTCGTTCGTGAATCTTACGCCGGTAAATTTAAAATTCCTGGTTCGATTTATGTGGCACAGGATGTAGTCAGTACCGGAAATGTTGTTGGATTCAGTAACAATATTACAAGCTTTGATAATTATATTGGTCGACATTTATATTTAAATAAATACTTATATTTTGGCGCACAAAGTGAGATTG
>Ga0114963_10000551_pt1 | contig 24989 bp, 28 predicted proteins | sample C_131016_EF_Meta_FD_87019 | JGI IMG/M metagenome (GOLD analysis project Ga0114963, IMG submission 87019) | Freshwater microbial communities from Lake Croche, Canada to study carbon cycling - C_131016_EF_MetaG | ecosystem: Environmental > Aquatic > Freshwater > Lake | place: Lake Croche, Canada...
ATCAGACACACCATCAGACACACCATCAGACACACCATCAGACACACCATCAGACACACCATCAGACACACCATCAGACACACCATCAGACACACCATCAGACACACCATTAGTCGCACCATCAGAAGAAGGTGGCAATTCTGGCAGAAAAAGCCAAAAACACAAAAAAAGCCAAAAACACAAAAAAAGCCAAAAACACAGAAAAGGAAAGAATAAATCTAAAAAGGGTAATCGCGGAAAAAAGAGAACTCGACGAATAAAATAAATGTATATAATAATGATTTCGTCGTATCGGTTGGGTGATTTAGTTTTCCTGGATTTGAGTGAAGGTGATATAAACGACATATTTGTTGAGCATCCAAACTCGATTGGAAGTAGGTACATCGCGGAAAAACGAAATAACAATATGAATGATAATATTGATATAATCACTAATATTGTATTGGAGAAAATAGAACAACTCGCCAATTTGTTGCCAAAGGATATATCAGAAAGCACGTTGATACATTTACGATTGGGAGACGTCGTTTGCGGAAATGAATGGCACTTGTTAAATAATGCAAATACTATAGAATTAGCCATGTTTCCTTCGGCTTTTTTTATTTAGTGTTTTAATTTTGCGCGTTTTACGGCGGCGTCTGGGACCACCCCCCGTGTGCTCCTCTTCACTTGATGATGAAAACGGATTTGGTATTGCCGGCATCGATGAAAACATAGATTCACCCGACGATGCAGGCTGACTGTCGTTCGACGACGATGTTTCGTTCGAAGCCGTACCCTCGGTCAAAGTCACATATGCTAAAATAAATGTCGTCAGACCAATTAGACCAATCGTTAAAACGGGAACGCCCTGTATATTGGTTAAAACGGAAAGTTGCGGTATATTTGGCAGACCCAATTGGGGAAAATTATTGAGGGATAATTGCGGTACGTAATTCGATACAAACGTAGACATATTATAGTATATTCCTATAATATTTCTCAACACCCACCTTTAGCTGGTTGGGCATGTCCTATAACGGCACATGCAATCCGTTTCCCCGCATTGCCATTTGCCAAACTCGCTTCGTCGCCTCCCATACCACAATCATCCGTATCTTGATGTATAATGAGTCCGCGACCGATAATGTTCGATTTCGTCCCCCGCAACCGTATCATATGGTCCGTCATACGGTATTTTGCGACACCTTGGCCGTCCGTTTTCAAATTGCCTAAATCGCCCACGTGGCGATTCGCCATATCCGGCCCTCCGTGTGTCTTACCGTAGGGATTGAAATGGGCACACATACTAGTGCATTTGTCGCTCATGTCCCCATATTCATGTATATGGAATCCGTGCAAATGGTTTTTCCGAAGTCCGGAAAGGTGGATGTCGATGACCACTATATTGGGGTCATTCGCTGATTCGGTGAAATGGACAGTGCCCTTTATCTTTCCGTCGAAGACGGCTATAGCGCGCCCACTCATTTGTATTATCATTCGATTTGGTTTGTATGAATTAGACGAAAGGATTGTCGAGACCACCACCCAACAAATTCGCAATGTATTTCGTGTGCTCTTGGTAATACTCGTATTCTTGCACGCGCTTCAACTTTTCGGTCTCGGCGACCCGCGGACTTTCGAGGGTTTTCAACATTTCGAGTTGATATAGCCATCGACGGAATGCGATTTCGGCTTCTAAATCTTTGTCCTCGGGAACGGTCGGAAATCGGCCGTCCATGCCTTCCATTTGGGGGTCTATGGGCTTACCCGTTATACCCGACTTGTATAGCTTGAACCGACCCATACCATAAAATGCAATTACAGTGTTGCTGCTTGCGAGCAGCCATATAAAAAAGTATTTCAACATCGTTAGTATTATACAACTAATATTTTTATATCAGTTGTATATATTATTTATGGTCGTTTCGAGTCATTATCGTACCAAGACATGACCGCGCCTGGTCGCCTCGCGTTCGGACACCATATTTCGCCTATATCTCTCTTTTAGATTGCGCTCCCGCCATCGCTCCTTCATATCGTCCGAAACGGTGCAGTTGAAATGACGCTCATATTGCTCGGGAGTATCATAATACAAGTGGGGTGGCGTCTGTCCGGTTTCGCCGGTTGCTAGAATAACCACGAAAAAGAGGTGTTCATCGCGAGTGCCGACCGTCACCCCCTCTTCATACATGCCGGTAATGGCATTTCGGATGCGAAATCCCGGACAATAAGAGGTCGAATAAAATTCGACATTAAATTGGTGTCGGCCCTCGCGACGCTTTACCTTATGATAACCTTTGTCTAATTTCTTGGCATCTTCTACCATCTTCTTCCGTTTCTTTGCATCTGATGTCATAGAGACCGACACCGAAGTGAGTGTGGACTCGTCAATATCCGGACAATCTGACCCCATAAAATCTTCGTATTCCATGCTTTTGGCTGTTATATATGACTTGCTGGCTGATAGTATATATGGAGTGTATTATTTATATTGTTTTGTAAAATATATTTTGTGGGGGTCGAGGTCGGTCGGGGGAGATATAATCGGTCCTCATACTATAGCAATGTATAAGGGCACACCTGTAAAATCACCGGTTTTAGAAGGATTGATGGATTCTGAACCTCTGGCGTCGGACGTTCCGAAAATAGATGAAAAGGAAGAAATGCCTAAACCTTCGGAGCCAATCTTAGGTCCCGATTCTTTAGAGAACCCATCGCCACCAGAAGAAGAGAGTGGGTCAATCTTAGAAAAAGGACCCGATTCTTTAGAGAACCCATCGCCACCAGAAGAAGAGAGTGGGTCAATCTTAGAAAAGGGGGTCGATACATTTGACAAAGAAAACACACCACACGACGAAACGCCCTCCTCCACTACGGAAAAAGAGAGCCCATTTATGTCAATGTCATCCTTTGGTCAAACCGCGTCGACAAGTCCCGCCGCCAATTATTTAGTCGATAATAAACAATATTTCTATCTCAATAACCAAGAATTGACACAACATTTTACCATGTCCGCGGCACCCCAAGAATACGACGTCTATCTTTGTATTTATAAGATTTATAGCGATGCAGAATACCCGATACTCATGTATTTGGTAAACACCTCAGAAGTCGAGGTCGATTTCCCCACTTTCAAATATCAGAGCACCAATACGCCACCACCATCATCTCCCGACCAACAGACAACGGATGGGCCGATTGAGCACACATTACTCCTAAATGAATGTATTTCTAAGATGTTGGATATATTCCCCCATTTAGACCAAGAATTTAGCAATAATTCATTCCAATCCTTTTATCGGGGAATTATCGACTCTGTAAATGGCAAACTATATGTCTTTGTCGATTCGACCAGTATAAAGAAATGGCCAGAGCCAAAGGCGAACCAATATACATGGGCTATACCTTATTCCATTACGAACAAGCGTACTATCTTAGGAAAACCCCTTTCCACAAACCTATATAGTCTCTTCGAAACCAATTCCTATTTAGGCCACGTATTGGACGATAATAAACAGCGTTCTTTAATACCGGCATTATTGTATTTATGTGAAAACGATGGGGGACTATATCAAAATGTCTTGCGCAAAAGTCCGCAAGAGAAATTAGAGGGGGAGTCCGACGACACACAAAGTGTCGATGCAGGTCAAACGATTGATATCGTAGATGACCGATATGACCACCCCTGGTTCGGAAATTATTTCTATTTCTCATCCGCCGCCCTAAATAACAACGAGGCCGATATTCGACAATACGCCGTATTTACCTATAATGCTCGCTATATATTGAAAAAATTGGAAAATATAAGCGACGATGAAAAATCGGCCTTTACCCAAAGTTTAGCCACCGATAATTCGACCATCTATTTCAAAGAAAATGACATACAATTGTGGTGCATTAAACGTGACCGTCAATTCACCGAGATAGATGTATATGAATAATTATAAGTATTATTATATAATGTCATCTAATAATACTACCGCTGCTTCTACTGCAGCTACTGGGACCGTTTATGCAAATTCTAAGATGGATAGTGGTGCTGGTGCTGGTGCTGGCGCTGGTACTGGTACTGACGCTGGTGCTGCTTCCACTGCAGCTACTGGCACCGTTTATGCAAATTCCAATACATCTATAGCCAACCCGTCATCGGATGAGACACCACCCGTAGACGGCGAAATGGAAGATTTGGAAGGGGAATTCGTCGACCTCTTAGTCGAAAATTATCGATTACCGTCTGTCTATCTCTCGGAAAACAATAATATTGATATATTGGACGACCTAAAAAACAAGCGCTGGGCAGTAAACACATTGACCAAACCACAAAGAATGGTTATGTGGATTACCGAATATATGTTGTATTTTCCTAAGAAATGGCATAACATGTCCAAATATCGATTAGCACTCATATTCGCCTTTATGGGATGGTTCATATATCAGTTTGTCCAAGGCGCAATTCCGCCCGTCGATTCGTTCCCCATATTAATAACCCATATTTTAGGATGGATTTCCATCCTCTTTGTCATTCTCTTAGTATCTAACAATAATTATGGGCGATTTATCATCAATGATAGTGCCGAATAATCCTATACATTATCATGACCTTTAACCACGTTTAATGTATTTTCTTCGGGTGATACAGTAGACAATTGTATATTGTCTTCAAGGGTGTACTTATTCAAATAATCCTGCAAAATAGCCTTGTCAATGTCTTTATCGCTAAAGTGGTCGGTGATTTCCTCCGTCAAAGGCCGGCGTTCGTAAATCCCGTAAAAAGTGGCGACATATTCGTCGATGACCCGTATTTGTGCATTCATCTTAGTCATATGCTCCAATGCCTCCTTCTGTACCCGATTGTGGAGTTCTTGGTTTTTTTGAAAATTTAGCAATTCTTCTTGATGGCGGCGTTTCAAATATTCCGAATTCTCGCGAATGATTTCGGCCTGTTGACTGACCGTGGCATTCGCGGACAACAGGTCGTCGTGTTTGTACGTCGATTTGCCCACTTCCTTATACCAATTATGCCGGTATTTTTCGGCGGAAATGATGATATTACATATATCGGGCTTCTTCAGCTCGTTGAAACCTTCCATATCCCTGAAAACGCGATTGAATTGGACGACAATATCGGGCGGAATCGACGGCGATGTCTCCATTAACCGGTCGAATTCTTGGCGGTTGATTTTGATGAATTGCCCCGCGTCCATTCGTTCATTGGGGTCTTTAGCCAATTCAATCCGGATATTTCGGGCGTATTTGTCCCACGAAATGGCGGCCACGCGATGCGCCTCATTGAGCTCCGAAATCTTCAAATACTGTTGTATCGTGGACATGATGCCGACCCCGATATTGATGGTTCCTATAATCATGGGGGCATAAACTTGGTATTCGAGGGGCAGACTCGCTTGGGCGAACGAGGCGGTTCCACTAATAGTGGAGAGGATAATAATGGGTATAGTCATCCACGCGTTTTTACTCGAATATTTGTCATGGGCCTTGGTATTTAGCCATTTATAACATTGGGCGACGTCGCACCATTCGACCATAATTGCCTCATTCTCGGGTGACCATTCGACCTTGGGCGAACTCGAACTCGCACTATTATTCACACTTATTGAGTCGGGGTCCTTTTCATCTAAACTGTTCGACTTTTTGGTCATTATATAGTCTACCCCCATAAAATTGAAACACTTTTTTTTGAACGAACACTATACAACCCTCTCCAACCATTCACTATAACATGTATTCTCAATCCTGCGTGACATTAGCTAAGAAAGAGCATGCGATTCAAGCCGCACTTCAAGAGAGACTGAAGGAAGAATCGGCACTATTGACCGAGCAAGTATCCATGATGAGCCGTGATAATGGCATCATGGTCAAGACCGCGCGCGACATTGTTCAGTTTAATACCAAGATTCGTTTAGCGGAACAAGAGCTCCGGAATATGAAGAAGGAAATGAAGTTGAAATATCGGGCGCGCCGACTAGCCGAGCATGCTCTGGAACGCGTCAAGGCAAAATTGTCAAAGGCGCAGGACAAGGTAAACGGCAAAACCCGGGAACTCGATGTCACGCGATTGCTCATCAATGAGATGCGTGGACGGGCGGTTGACGCATCCGCCGGCATCTCGCTCAATGACCTGAAAACGCACCTTCCGACCGAAGTATTGAATCATATCGGGTCATTCTTGCCATACAATATACAGTATCATCTATTGGAAGCCCGATATAACCCGATTAGGCGCCTGAGTCGCCTCTCCATGACGGCGCTAAAAGGACTATATATCAAAATTACGAATATTCCAGAGGTATTGGACATGCAGACGGCCTCTGGTCGCCGAATCTATATAAAGGCGAATACTTTGTTGCGACAGGGATTCTACTATTTCCCAGACGGGGTCACCGGCATGCGTGTTCGTATTATAAAATTGATATACGATATGAAGATGAAGTGCCCCAAAAAGGCACTTCAGCTATTGAAGGAGATGTGTATATTCATTGACCCTAAGAAAAAATATATAACGCGTATTGATGTATTGAGAACAATGTAGGGGCGGGGCGGGTAAGAAGGCAGCTATTTTCGTATAATGTAATATATAACTATTTTTAATGGTGTATTGGTGTCCTTATACACTATTTGGTCGTCGACGACGAGTCAAACTAGTTAGGCGCTTAGATGGCGTAGGAACGGAACGATGGGGGCGACTAGTCCGCCGTCTTGTACTTGACATTGTATCTAAAAATCTTGGAAAAACCTTTATACATTTATTTTGGGCACATTTCCAATCATCACCATATTGTTGTTGACAGTCCGACGTTGTTTCGCAATAGTTCAGACCCGGTAATCTCCGCGAATCGTCTTCAATGAGAGAAGACGGCAATACAAAATACATGTGTTTGTATAGGGAAGCTATTTCAGGTGTAAATGCAAATCTTAGATTTCCCCGATTATGCGCAACTTGTACCCCCCCATGATACAAAGACGTCCGACCATATGAGTTCTTCGCGGTAATATAGAGGACACCATCCTCCCCCTCTTCGTAATTGACTACCGTAATAATATGCGAGCATCGCGTTTCATTCTCTTTTCCAGATAAACCCAAATAATACCCATTACCAAGAACGTATTTTACAACAGCAGCCATTTCACGACTTAACCCCGTGGGCGGAATGGTGAACTGGTAGGCCCGTATAGAATCGCTAATTGCAGTCTCGCCCTCAATTCGATATAGTCTATCAAAGAAAGTGCGCATAATACCGGCTATACGCAAAACATCGCGTTCTTCTACGAAAAAAGCGGGATGCTCGCATTCCTGGCCATTGGGGGTTTTCGGCGCCTTGAATGTCTTTGCAATATAGGCGACGTCCATCAATCGACTATCCGGCGTATTTATATTATAATTGACAAACCATTTCATCGCCTTCCATGACCATAGGGGGCCACAGCCATATTTGTTAATCAATATTTTGTATATGAAAGCGAACATGAGAAAGTTATTGGCCGCCACTCCGTCCCCCACCCCCCGTTCGAAGCATTCTTCGTCACATATCGCCACGTGATATGATAGATTCCTCATCATATGACTAAGATACACACTATTACAATAATGCTCGGATGAAATCAATCCGCCAAACATCTCGGGAATTATTTGGCGGATTAATTTCAGGAGAATACGGGAAACCGTATATGCCCAACAGGTGGCCTCGTCCATTTGGTCCGATATATTGGCGGATATTTGTCGACTCAATGTCGCCATTTTCACCGCCGTCCCCCGACCCGGTTCCACCTCTTTCAGAGAGCGTTGGACCAAATCGGGGTGACCGGCGGGCTCTTTACTGATTAAACTGGAAAAAGCGCCTAAATCAAAGATTCGATTCGGCGACCGAGCGATACAATCAATTTCCAGATAATAATCTATTGTATTTGTCGGTCCGGACGCCGCCCCCGGTTTGAGGGGGGTATTCATTCGCCCCCCATTCGGATTCACATGTATTGCACCAAACGCCCCGTCGAGCTCGTCCACCAACATCCAGGGACTCGTATTACCATCCCAATCGGGTCCGCGGTAATACAAAATCCGGCATTGGGCATACATGCCCCTCGTTTTCGTCACTTTAGACTCATCTGGCTCAACGGGCATTCTCACTCTGGACGATTGTTTCCATGTCACGGGGAAATCGTATTGGAGAAACGTGGTCGGCCTATATCGTTTGAATTGTACAATATAATCCCCTAAAGGGATTGCCCCGTATTGTTCGAAATAATCCGCAGTTTCGGTGAAATCGTCATTTTCGTGGTGATATAAATAGATTGTATCGCGCTCTAATGCGAATGGATTGACTGGACTAAATGCCCCCATTTTTGCAGGTGCATTCCAATCAATCGGTCTCGTCTCATGTGCAGACATATATATCACTATAATATATATAAATATATTACAGATTATCTATAAATGGAGTCGGAATCCGAGCTACACGCCTGTGTACACACGCAAAACGAAATAATAGAAGAATTGAGAGAACAGTTACAAAGTATACGGTTGTACTACGAAACCCGTATTCACAATATGACCAAGGAATATAGAAAGAAATTGAAGGAAAAGGACGACAAAATAGAGGAAATGGCCGCCAATATGGCGTGGTATATGAAAGCGAAGTAGTTTATTCCTCTAAGACGGGGTCATTTTCCGCGCCGGCACCCTCGCCCGAAATCGTCGAATTGGCGAGCCCCCCAATGAGGGTTTCCGTTTTCTCGATAATCTCCTCGGATTCGTTCAAAAATGTTTCGATTTCGGTATATTCCAATTGAAGTTCGCATTCTTCGAATGCAATCGGTTCGAAAAAGGTCTCGATACTCGTAACGACGGGTTTCATGTCGAAGGCAGATGCCTTCGGTCGGCCATTGACTAAGATGTCCTCCTCTATTTCTTGTTGAAAATTGCGTACTTTACTAAGAAGTTTAGACAAATACGTACGTTGGGTATTGTGGAAAAAAGTCACATATCCACTATACAATCCAATTTGCTCTCGGACGAGTGTGTTCTCATATTCGAGGGTATTAATGAAATTGGCAATTGATATACCAATATTGGTATTGCCATTGTATTCGTTGATACTGGATTCCTTATTGGAATAAAACGAATAGAGCTGATTGATGACGACTAAGATTTCCTGATGAATATTCTTAGTATGGTCGATGTCATATTCGTGGAATGGCTCTAAATCTTTGTATGTGGGGTATTTTTTCAATTGGTCGGCGATTTTCTTAGTATCGATGTTGCATTGTGTCGATTGTAGAATGATAATATTGTATAATTTGTAGTAATCCCCATACATCCGATTATTGATGAGGGATATATATCGCGATAAATTCTCCATTTCGTGGTTGAGGACTTTATATTGAAAATAGAAGGAATCGAGGCAAAAAAGGAAAATCTTTTTATTGTTGTCCTTGATGAGTTTATTGTATATTTCCTTCAATTCGGCGAGTTTTCCTTGTATCAGGGTTCGTTTGTTTTGTATTTCTTGGTAAATTACCAAGATGTCGCGGAATTCGGTTTTCATTGTTTCAATATTGAATTTGTGAATAAACGCCATAATATATAAGGTATGGGTATTTTTTCTTGCAATAATATATATGTCTCGAAGATTAACTCGGTCAAATTCGCGTGGTTCGTCCAGGTCATCGGGTTCGTCCCGGTCTTCGCGGGGCTCATCGCGAGGCTCGAATGCGTCGCCAGTAGAAGCAGAAGTTGATATTGTTTTCCCAAGACGGGCGGTGGGGTTTTCACCAAGCGATATTCCATTGCCAATTGAGCCAGAAGATAGGGCTCGCTTATTATCCCAAGGTTGGCGCAGTGTGAATCTAGATGAAACCGTTGCCGATGCCGAGCCCTATTATAGGCTAAGACCTTCGGCAACCACCTATTTGCATCAACCGGATGCTGCCCAAACGCGCGGTCAACGCGTATTGCATAAAGTACTAAAGACGCTGCGCATTCGTCCACACAAAGAAAGGCGAACACTGGCAACGGTTCCCAATTACTTACCGGAACAAGATATGGAGCCAATCGTAGTGGAGTCTATGAATCGAATTCGCGAACAATATGGTCACAATCCCGCATTGGACTACAATTACGTTCAGGCGAGAAATCAAGTATATCGAAGAGATGCCGACCCCATTTTACGAATGCCTATGGATATGAATCTTGCTATAAATAGTGCTTATCCATCGATGCGACTTTTAGTCGAAAGTGACCCCGAACTATGGCGAGAATTAGTATTTGAGCGGAATCTCAATCCTTTGGACCCGCGAATAATGGCGTCTCTTAGTCGTGACCAGGATTATAGGCACCCATTTTATGGTATGGGAATGAGTGCACCGTCGGGATATGATGTCGTGCATCTTCCATCGCGTTTTACTAAACGGGGTGGAAGAAGTCGCAAAATGAAGCATAGGTGGTAATACAACAAAATCATCGAGTTTACACCATTACCATTGCGCATTTCAATTGTGCAATGCAATATTGCCTTTATAGTCATTTATTGCCTACTTGTGGACGTTATAAATGAGAAAAGGTGTAAACGCGCATTTTTGAATACAATTTATATCTATTATATTCAAAATAATTTGAATTGGGTTTTCTTAGTGGTTCGTCTGCTTTTGGTGGTTCGTCTGCTTTTGGTGGTTCTTCTGCTTTTGGTGGTTCTTCTGCTTTTGGTGGTTCTTCTGCTTTTGGTGGTTCTTCTGCCGCGTATACGCCTTCTTGTTGTCTTGCGTTTTTTCCCACCTTCATGAAAGTCAGGTGGATATTCGTCACCTTCGCCTTCACCTTCACCTTCAGTATGAAAGTCATGATCATAATTTTCAACTTCACCTGCAACATTACCTGCAACATTACCTGCAACATCAACATTACCTGCAACATTACCTGCAACATCAACATTACCTGCAACATTACCTGCAACATCAACATTACCGTGACCTACAACACCAACTTTATCTGCAACTTTATCTGCAACTTTATCTGCAACTTTATCTGCAACTTTATCTGCAACTTTATCTGCAACATTACCTTTTTTTAGTGTATAAACTTCAGGAGAAGATACTGGAAAATAGACATCAGGTATACCGTGGTGCGAAGGAAAAAAATACGTACCTTTATATATTCCTTTATATATTCCTTTTACATATACAGGTTTAGAATTATCTTCTAGTTTTACGCCCGATTTCGTCAAAGTTGGTTTATCAACCCAATAGTAATACCAATTATCTTTTTTAGGGTTTTCAACTTTGACTAAATCATCAACATATGCAAGTTCTACTTTATTTTGGGCTGTATTTCTCTTTGACTTTCTTCCATACATTTCTATATAATAATAGTGACAAAAGAATCTATAAAATGAGTTTCCAAATCATCGATTTTACATATAAAATCGATGACGCTATTTTTCATAAAATTGATTCGGGATAATTCCATAGTCCAGAATGCACAAACCCAGCGTATTTAATATAATGAGCTCTCTACTATTGAACGAAACGACCGAAATCAATAATGGCAATATTGTTGCCACCTTTATACCACACACTGCTCCATTACCATTTGACGTATTTGGTGATGTATTAGCACTCGAGCCACAGGTGGAGACGCATTCGGAGCCGGAGCTTGAGGCGAAAGCGAATGAAGCCGATGTACCTTTGGCTTCGGATTTGGTTCCCGAAACCGAGACCGAGCCTGTGACCGTGACCGAGCCCGAGACCGTGACCGAACCCGAGCCAGAGCCCGTGACAGAAGCGAACGAAGCCGATGTACCTTTGGTGCCCGCGTACCATTACGTCAAACTCGAAATCGCGTCCACTTCCGAAGTGTTATGCAAAGACCCTGTACATCTACTGATTAGTGTGGATTGCTCGGGGTCGATGGATGACAAATGCGGAGACGGTCGGACCAAGCAACAGCACATCAACCATACCACTTGTCGTATTCTCCAACTATTATCAGATACAAGCGCCGATGTCGTCGTCACGCTACATACATTCGATTCCGACGTGCATACGATTTTCGATGCTACGCGCGTGACCCAGGAAAACCTGAATGAACTCGAACTGCTAGTGAAGCGTATCAGACCGAATACGTCGACCAACATCGGCGCTGCGCTCAAGGACGCGACAAAGGTATGGGAGCTAAATGCCGCCTCCGGAGAATCGCGCCGGTTCGCCCATATTCAACTCACGGACGGCGACGCTTATCCAAAGGTCAGCGACGCCACGCTACTCGACCTCATTAACCCCGCATTCCGCAATGTATTTATTGGATATGGCAATCGTCACAACGCCGTCCTACTCGATGCAATGGGCAAGAAATCGCGCAGTGAGAACTGGTATGTCGACAACCTGGAACTGTCCGGTGAAGTGTATGGCGCGGTCATCCACAGCATCTTGTACCCCTCGCTAGAAAACGTGGCGATTGAAGTCGAGGGCGGCGAAGTCTACGACTGGCGAACTAACGAGTGGACGAATCGTCTCGAGACGGCGGGGCCCGTTTACGGCGGTCAAACAAAGACTTATCATGTTCGCTCACAAACACCTCTACAACTCACCGGCAAGATATTCGGCGTCGACGCGACTACGGCGACGGGAAGGGTCGAAGACATGGCGCAAGAATTCATCACCGAAATCGATGTATTACCGCAATTGACCGAAGAAGAGACGGGCGAATTCGTATTGCAAGACCACACCAAGGACATCTATCGTCTGCGAACCCAGCAATTGTTGTGGCATGCGTCCCAGCTCCACGACTATTCCAATCGTCTCACTGCCCAAGACTACAACAAGACTCGCGTCAATATCGAGGCGTTCTACACCGACATAAAGACATATATGGAAAACAACAACCTGGCGAACGATGTCTTCATGAAAGTGCTGGAGGACGATTTAGTCATTGCAAACAAGACAATGGGGACCAACCTCGGAACAATGTATTGCACCAACCGCCAGACATCGCAGGGCAAGCAGTTGCCATACAACGTCACGAATCTGCCGGAGACCGAAGTCAAAAGGGCCCAAGTCCGATTCATGTCGACACCATCCTACTACTGTTACACCCCACAATCACGCGGTCGCAGTTTCGCTGGATTTGGCCGCGCAAATGCTTGTACCAGCTCATGGCCCGGAGAGGCTTCAGATGATGACGATGACAATAGTGCACCCAACGGTCGGGCGGGTACACTGGCAATGGGCAACATGATGCGGGGACATACTATGTCCGACAACACCGATTCCCCATACCAAACACAGACCCAGGCCAATCTCATGCGGTCTTTATCGTCGTAAAGGTAAGTAAAATACAAAGTAGTTAGATATTTCACACGTATTCACACGTAGTTAGATTTTTTTCACCGTATAGAGCAAATACGGCAGGATATAGAGCGATACAATCAACAGGATAATATTCGTATTCGCACTAAAATTGGCTAAATAACTCCCCAATAAGACGGTCGAAACCATCATCGCGGCATCGGCAAATAGGATAGTATAGCCGACTTCGTCAGCATAATCTTTGAAAACGTCGAGAATCGCACTTTTCCCACGAGGAACACTATAGAAAAATCCCGCAAAAAGGACATCGTGTACAAATTGCACGGCCACAGTGAGACCCAAAAACGCAACCAACGAATATCCATTGATAAAGAGTGTGTATAGGAAACGCGCAATAATTACACCAATGACAATACTCAGTACATCGGCCAGAACGGCCAATCCGCCGAATTGAATATACCAATCATTGAGCGATTTTATATGAAGACTGTCGAATGCAACCCGCGCCAATATAACCATATCGACTAAGAGTGCGGCCAAAACAATGGGCAAATAGTCGCCCACGTTCGCAAATTGGGAGACGTTTTTTAACCATTTCTCATTCAATAGCCCCCCAAAGGGGACAGACATGATGGACGATTGCCTTTGCGCATCTTTGTTGCGAAAAGGTGTAAAGAACATAATATACAATATCCATATAAATATCTTTTTTTGCGGTAAGAGTATAAAAATAATAGTATAGGAATTATATTATTATGGCAGAAACGGTCCCCGATGTTTTCAAAACGCTTATTTACGATATGACGCGCGACCTCTCATTGACGTTCCCCGAGTACGCCTATTTGTGGGAATCTTGGACAAAGGAGGATGTATCGGAACTCGACGTGCACGGCCTATACAATTACTGTGCGGGGGTATATCCCGAGCGATTCTTTGATATATTGTATCAGAATGAGGAGATTTTCGAGCCGGAGAATGAGACGAATACGATGTTTTTGCCGGGGGTCGAATTCAAACTCCTCTTCAATGTGGCCGATATTACACATAAAACGCGCAAGGCATTGTGGAAATATTTGCAACTCGTCCTATTCACTATAGTAAAGAATGTCAAAGACAAGTCGAAATTCGGCAATTCGGCGAATCTCTTTGGTAATATGGAAAATATGGATTTATTTGAAAAAATCAACGAGGCCATTACCGGGATGAGCGATTTCTTTAGTGGCGAAGGCGAGTCAGACGAAGGCGCGGACACTACAGATGCCGGATTGGACGAGGCTTTTGATGAAATGGGCAAGACATTTGAGAAGTTTAGGGAGCAGACCGAATTTGCATCTACATCGGGAAGACCCGATTTGAACCCAAATACCACCTTCCATTTCGGAGAAGAGGAGCGGCCCGACGCCGCCGACATCCACGACCATATAAAGAATCTATTTAGCGGAAAAATCGGGACCCTGGCCCAAGAATTGGCCGAAGAGATTTCGGGAGACATTCAGCGGCTATTGGGTGATATAGGCGAAATCAACAGTATCCAAGATTTATTGAAACACGCCATGAAGAACCCCGATAAAATCATCGCGATTATCAAGACAGTGAGTGACAAATTGCAGGCGAAGTTGAGCAGCGGCGATATTTCCCAAGAGGAATTGCTAAAGGAGGTGGGCGAGGTCATCGGAAACATGAAGAAAATGGACAATATGAAGGGTCTATTCGAATCGATGGGTGCGGCGGCGGATGGCTCGAGCAGTGTGTCCGATATTATACAAAATCTGTTGAAATCGCTAAATGGCCCGGGGGGTGCGGGGAGCAAGGGAATGGGGAACCTAATGCGTATTATCAAGAAATTCATGGCGACAATGGGCAAGGGGGGGTCCGGCGGAATGATGGATATGATGAAAGGCATGTTGGGCGAAGAGGGGGCGCAACAAATGGAGCAATTCAAAGATATGTTCGAGCAAATGGGTCAGGGTGATGTCCCCAAGGGGGCGCGTATCGATACTGTCGCCATGGAGCGTGCGGCGAAGCAGTCGTCTCTCAAGGACCGGATGCGTGACCGTATTATACAAAAGAAATTGATACAGGCCCAAGAATTGGCTAAAGAAGAGGCCGAAAAGGCGGAGCGGGCCAAGAATTATGTGCCATACGATTTCTCCGATGAACCCACTAAATCGGGCAAAAAGGGGGGAAATACTAAGAAACCTGCGGTGTTCAAGGTGGAAGGAGACCGGCAAGAAACCAGTTCGGTTTTAGCTAAACCGGTCGCATCGACCGCATCGGTCGAACCTGCGATAGAAAATACAATCATATCCAATGACCCGCCACAGTCAAGTGTAGACGCCGACGACGCGGCTCCAGGAGAAACAAAGAAGGACAAGAAAAAGAAGAAGAAATCGAAGAAATAGGCGATAAAATTGATTCGCCTAAAAGATAATAAATAATATTATTATAAGAGCATATACTAATATTATGAAGTTCTGTGTCAAATGCAATTTTATGTATTATATCAGTATCAATGAGAAGGACAGTAACCAGCTTTCCTATTATTGTCGAAACTGCGGACATCGGGATGATAGTATTGCTGAAGAGGGGGCGTGTGTATTAAACACGCAACTCAAGAAGGAGCAGCAGAATTTCAACCATATCATCAATCAATATACCAAATTGGACCCCACTTTACCGCGAATATACAATATTCCTTGTCCGAATGCCAAATGTGCGACACACGGGACTTCCGTTGCACATGCCGATGCGGATTCAGCGGCATCTGCTTCCAGTAAGGGGGCCGAAGTTATTTATATGCGATATGATGACGACAATTTGAAATATTTGTATATATGTACTACGTGCGATACAACGTGGAAAACGGACGATGCTTAGATTGCTAAAGCGGAGTCCAATCAAAATAATACATATATTAAAAAAGCATAAACATTTAGCCCTATACTTAGTAACCTACGATGCATATTTTTTATTTTATGTGGACATGGATTATAGTGGCAGCGACGACCAGTGTCGTCGCCCTTCATTTAACGACGCCCCAATTGGGACAAATTGACCGGCTCATTCGCAATCCGCGACTAACGACCCTACATCGCCGGACAATCAATCGAATTCTATATCGTTCTTATGAGAAGTGGGCGGTGAAAAGCGCCACGCGGTTCCGATACAAACATCGCAACAAATGCCGAAATATTCGGAAACAGGATTTGATATTATCGAGCAAAATCGGACTATACAAATCGATTGAGCGATACAACGGCAAATATGCTTTCATCCCGTTTTCGACACTCTATGTCAAGGGGGAGCTATACAAAACACTGACGGACCATTATTCGATGAGCAGTGTCCCACGTAAAGAGCGCGTCATGGACAAGGGGAATTATACATTGGCCCAAATGGCCGATTATAATACCCGCTTAGAAACCCCCCTACTGGGGTATGCTCAATCCTGGTTATTTCATGATATATATAGGTCAGACAGCGAGAACCCACTCGATACAATTAATAGCCGCGAAGTATTCGAAAAAGCGTGGATAAAAGTGGGACAAATGGACGATTTCACCCGGCGGGCGATGCAATATAAATACGATTTTGAATTCAATCGTATTAGGACGAATGCGGAAGTGGCCGAACTATTAGCTTGCTCGGAAGAGACGGCGCGACAATCAGTGCTGAAGGGGGTTTTGCGACTGAAGCTGGATTTTCCGAAGCCTGTTGACTGAGTATATATTGGCCACACGGACCACAGTGGTCCTCATTCGCAAAATCGACCTTTTTCGCCAACTTGGTCCCGCAATAGTCGATATTCCATCTGCCTAAAGGACTCGCCGATTTGGCGGTCTGTTCTCTTATAACTCGATTGATAAAATGGATGAGCGTTTTCATAATAACAAACAAACAATGGATAATATATTATACCGCAATTGTTTATGTCTTTTATCAAGAGTGTAAAATTGAACGTCTAAATATATTATCTTGTAAATAACATATTTAGAAATATACCTATTACATATACAACCATTATGAGCCGCAAACCTACCGATGACGACGTTGATGATGTATTTGACGATTCCGATGTCGACGAAGAAGAGGACGAAGACGAGCGTAAGGGGGCGACTCGACGCCGCAAAGGTGCCGACGATTCCGATGAGGAGGATGAGGACGACGACGAAGAATATGGTGAAAAACGCCCTAAACTCGAAATAAAGGGGGAGGTCGATTTAGGCGATATAGAAGAATTGTCGGAAGAGGGCGAGGACGATGATGATGCCGATGCCGATAGTATCGGGGACAGCGACGACGAGCGCACTGACCGCGGACGAACGGGCCTTTCCACTCTCCCTAAATTCCCCGAATTCGAGGACGACGACATGGTCGATGACGACGACGACGAGGAAGACGACCACTATTTGCAAAAGTTCGACGAAAGCACCAAACACAATATTATCACCGAGCATCATCCGGAAATGCAGGCGCACAATTACGACGAAATCGACGTACTGGCCACGATTGTCCGTGATGCGAATGGTCTTATTGTGGACCCCCTACACAGGACATTCCCCTTTATCACAAAATACGAAAAGGCGAGGGTACTGGGCGAGCGCGCAAAACAGCTGAATTCGGGTGCGAAGGCCCTCGTCGAGGTCGAGCCAACGGTCATTGACGGCTATTTGATTGCACTCAAAGAATACGAGGCGAAGAAAATCCCCTTTATCATAAAACGCCCCTTACCCAACGGCGGATGCGAATATTGGCGATTCCGGGATTTGGAGTTGTTGATATAGGTTGCGTCAGACAATCAATATAAATACTCTAAATAGTGAATATACAATGAGTTTAGTCGATTTAGCGGATAATACACGGACCGACAAAAATACAGTGCATTCTTATTTACCCCTATATCAACAATTGCTAAACGGCAAAAAAGAGACCGCCAAAAATGTCCTCGAAGTGGGAATATACAATGGTGGTAGTATCAAGTTATGGAGCGATTTTTTTACGAATGCAACTACATATGGTATGGATATTATGCATATTGATGACGTATGGTCCGAGCTGAAAAACAAGAGTAATATTATATTGTACACGTCGGCGAATGCATATGATGCAGAAAAAGTGAAAAGGCATTTCTTAGATAAAAATATCAGGTTTGACTTCATGTTGGACGACGGGCCACATACCCTAGAAAGTATGTTGGCATTTATTGCATTATATTCGCCCCTAATGACAGACGATGGTATATTAATTGTCGAAGACGTCCAATCATGGGATTGGATAGACATACTCAAAAGTCGTGTTCCCGAGGAGTTGAAACCCTTTATAAAGGTCTATGATTTGAGACCGAATAAAAACCGGTATGATGATATTGTCTTTACCATTGACAAGTTCAATGTTTAGACCATTGTACTTCGAAGAATCTACGTACCCACATATACATAAAAATATAGCGTTTTTGTATATGGAAACGAAATCGAAGAAAAAGGGAAAATCGGGAAAAACACGGAAAATAAGGATAAAAAAGGACATAGAGCAAAAACCATTAACGAAAATAGAGATGATGTATATTCGGGGGCAAATCGCCGATTTCCGACGCCGGGGCATTTCCGTCTTAGACGGACATAATGAACACACTCTTTCCGATATGATTCGATTGACAAATGCCGATTATTACAATACTCAAACCCCCCTAATGACCGATACGGAGTACGATATATTGAAGGAATATGTCGAGCGGAAATACCCCAATAATCTGGCAATAAAGGAGGTCGGCGCGTCGACGGGGACGAAAGGCCCGTCTAAAGTCGCCCTCCCCTACGAAATGGCGTCGATGGATAAAATCAAACCCGATACAGAGGCATTGTCGAAATGGACACGGCGTTTCGCGGGTCAATACGTCCTCTCGTGCAAATTGGACGGGGTCAGTGGTCTATATGTGATGGACCCCGTTTCGCCTAAATTATATACACGTGGGGATGGCAAAGTGGGCCAGGATATTAGCCATTTATTGAAGGTATTGGCCCTGCCTAAACACAGGTCAATGGAACCCGTCGCCATTCGCGGGGAGTTTATATTGCCTAAAACAGTATTTGAAGAAAAATACAAGACCGAATTCGCCAATGCGCGCAATCTGGTTTCGGGCATCATTAACCGGAAAACGGCGGACCAGAAATCCCGCGATTTGCATTTCGTCGCTTACGAGGTAGTCCATCCCCCCATGCGACCCTCCGAGCAATTAGCCTATTTACTCGACCAAGGTTTCGAAATTGCTCGGAACGAGACGGTTGCCCAGTTGTCCAATACATTCCTCTCCTCCCTCCTCTTGCAGTGGCGGCGGGATTATGTATATGAAATTGACGGGGTCATTGTGACCGACGACCACATATATCCAAGAATATCGGGTAATCCGGAGCACGCATTCGCATTCAAGATGGTTATATCGGACCAGCAGGCAGAGGCCAAAGTGGTCGACGTCATCTGGAGTGCGAGTAAGGACGGCTATTTGAAACCCCGGATTCGCATAGAACCGCTAAGATTGGGCGGCGTGACCATCGAATATGCCACCGGATTTAATGGCAAATTCATTCAAGATAATAAGATTGGTATAGGTGCCGTAGTTCAGCTTGTCCGGTCGGGAGATGTAATACCCTATATTACCGAGGTCACGGTCGCCGCCGAAACGGCTAAAATGCCCGATGTCCCCTATATTTGGACCGACACCTTGGTCGATGTGATATTACAGAATCCGGGGGAGGACGCCGGTGTCCAAGAGAAAAACGCCGCCGCCTTTTTCGCCGGGATAGGCGTCGATGGTCTAGGAAAGGGGAATATCGCCCGAATATTTGCGGCGGGATTCAAAACCGTTCCGGCGATTCTGCGAATGTCCAAAGCCGATTTCGCTAAAGTAGAGGGTTTCAAAGAAAAGACGGTCGATAAATTGTATCACAATATTCACGATTCGGTCGGCCGTGCCTCTATCTTAGACATTATAATTGCATCTGGCAAAATGGGCCGGGGTTTAGGCGAGCGCAAAATAAAACTCATCTTAGATGCATATCCAGATATATTGATTTCCCAAGAATCGCCTAAACAAAAGGAGGAGCGGTTAAAAACAGTCAATGGGATTGGAAAAGAGAATTCGAGGGATTTCGTCGAAAATATTCCTAAATGTATGGCCTTCTTAGAAGAATGTGGTCTTGGATATAAAATACTATTTAAGGGGTCCGAAACAAGTACGAATGTAGGTCCGGAACCAGAACTATCTAATCATGTTATATCTCATTCCCACCCCCTATATCAAAAAAAGGTTGTCATGACTAAGATTCGCGATAAAACAATTATAGAGGCCCTTGCCAAATATGGCGCCACCTTAGAAAACAGTATGACTAAAGATGTTTTTGTTCTCGTAGTGAAATCGAAGACCGATACTTCCAATAAAACCGAATATGCGGAAAAACACGGTATTCCAATTATGACCCCCGACGAATTCGTCGCCGCCTTTTTGTCTAAATGACCCCCCTCCCCCTCCCCCCTCCGAAAATAACATATATCACTAAGATATATATGTCATTTCTGAATCACTATATTCGACGTCTCCCGCAAGACATTGTGGAGCATATTATAGGTTATACACGTCAATATCAACCCCTCCTTTTGCGCAAAGACATTGAAAGTTTCACGCAAACAAAGAGGGAAATGATAGGATTATATCGCAATTATTGGGCGGTTTATTGGGCCGAGGAGATGCCCGATTATACATTACGAATGGTGAATGATATTATATGTTATATACATCTCACTATTCCAAGACATAATTATATAATGAATCGCATCTCCCTCTTCCGAAAGTCGGGGGAGCGATATAAGTCATTCAAAGAATTCCGACAATATCATCGCCGAATACAAAGAAACGGCGTAAATACGGTCATTAATGTGTATTGGGGTATTTTGAGACCCGATGAGCGTATATCAGTATATTCAACTATAAAAACGCGAACATTTGCATCGTCCCTCCTCTTAGAAAACTATCTTTTTAGACAAAGCGAAATAGAAAATATACCCGAATAATGTATATGACAACACTCGACCAATGTATTCGTCGATTACCCGTCGACATTATTCAGCATATTAGGAGATATACCTATAGTCATCAACCAATCGCGCTGCAAGAGGATATACGCAACTTCTTAGAAAGTCGGCGAGAATTATACGTATTATATTACAATTATTGGAGTATCCATTGGGGTCAGGATGTCGTCCGCGAATTCTTGTTTTGGATGGTAAATGATATTGTAATTTATATTCACACCACTGTAGAAAAATACCTCGAAATAATCTCGAGGGCGTATATATTCGACAAATCGGGGAATCGTATACGCACCCATTATCAATTGGATGCGTATCGCCGCGCACTCAATGCTGAACCGGTCGAAACCCAGTTCAATATCTATTGGGGGTTATTGACGCCATCGGAGCGCACCGACGTATCAAAAAATATAAGGGATAATACACAAATATACCCGGAACTAGTGGAGCGATATTTATTTTTATTGTCGTTACAGGGGGATAATATACAGTTTATTCTATAGGATTTAGGATTTACAATGCTTTTACGATTTCCAATGCTTTCCGCAGTCCAGACACGTGACGAATATAGTGGCCGGTTCATCCGCACTCCTCGTCTGCAGCTCATAATACGTACAGCGCTTCGATTTGCACTTTTTGCAGGTAAACATGTCGGTCGATGCCTCAATATTCATAGTATATTTCGAAGCGTCCCGTTTGACCTTTCGCTCAATGAGCTCGCGCCATCTCGCCGGCTTCATTTCCTGATGTGTCATCTGGGCGACTAATTGCGGGGCGATTTCCCCCGTCTTAATTTGCACCAATAATTCGGGGTCTTTGAGATTGATATAGACGGCGCGGAGACGGTCGACGTAGATTTGCGAGAAATGAGTATTCTCCCACTTCTTGACGATTTTCTTAGAATTCGCCTCTTTTATAGCGTAATTATAAACGCCCTTTTCCATATTGGCGGCCATGACGGGGTCGCCTCCCACAATACCCTCCAATTTTGCGCGGATATTTTGTCTGAATGTGTCGGGATTCGATATTCTTAGCATTGTCGCAGATATAGTGTAATAGAGTAGCATCTATTTATATGTTTCAATTTTCTGTATATTTCGAAATATGCCTAAATATAAAGTCGGTATGTTTATTATTATATCTATAATAGATGAAACTACTCATTTTAGCCATCTATTCGGATAATGACGAATATCGCGTGATGCGAGATATACAACGCACCTACGCACATCGATTCGAGAATGTCCATTATTATTTCACCAGTTTTAGAGAGGAACAAGAAAACGATGTCATGATAGAAGACGACATCGTCTATGTGAAGGGTAAAGAAGAATACCTAAATATTACCTATAAAACAATAAAAGCATTTGAATTTTTATTGGCAAAACATAGCGTGGATTTTGTTATACGAACCAATATATCAACTATTGTCGATATTCCTAAATTGATTCTTTATTGCGAGAGATTAGACAAGACCCCTATTTATACCGGATATACCCAAAATTTACAATGGCTCGACCCACCGGCGGGAATTCGCGACCATAGTCTACGCGGTACAATTTACGTAACCGGTACAAATATTATCATTTCCCAAGATATTGCCCAATGTATGGTCGAAAATAAAGAAAAAATAAGATACGATGTTGTAGATGATGTATCGTTTGGGGTTTTTATCAATAAATATTTTCCAGGTGCACATCGCCGCGACCAATCAATTGTATTGTACTCGCGTGGAATTATACGACCTACTATATTAGCTAATATAAGTGACGCAATGGCGTCTTATGTTTTTTATAGGAACAAAATGTCCGAAATAATAAACAGGGTGAAAAACCGGGCTTATGATATACAAAATATGCGAACATTGGTTTCCTGGATTTATTCGTAATCTTCGAAATCGAGCTCATTCGTACAGTCCAAATAGATGTTCTCTATTGGGGTATTGGCCAATGAGGAGGGGTCAAGGGGTTTCGCCGCCGATTTAGACGTTTTGACCGGTGGTTTATTGGCTTTTTTTGCGGGAGGCGCTCTCTTTTTCGGCTTCACTTCTTCTTCGTCATCCTCGTCGTCGTCGTCCTCATCTTCGTCCTCATCTTCGTCGTCATCCACTATAAAATCGTCCTTGATATATCCCTCCTTGGTTCTGGGTGCGAATTCTTCGTCGCTGTCTTCGAATTCGTCCTCGTCGTCCTCGTCCTCGTCGTCGTCATCGCCTAAATCCTCGAACCCCCCGAATAAGAAATCGTATATTTGGTCCCATTCGGATTTAGACAAACTTTCGACCCCCTTTTCTTCCGATACATTCACTAAGACGCAATTACCGAAAAAGAGGGTACTATCCACGGGGGGCGGGAATTCGTATTTGTTTTCCTGGTTCGCTTTCCCCTCTGTTTTAGCGAATAGTTTGACCGTATATTTCCGGCCCTTAATCGTGGCCGACCACGACGATTGCTCCTCGAACCCCTCGGCCGACTTGTATCCGGCTTTTTTGTATAGCTCCGATTCGTCGTAGTTCTTCACCGTGGTCGCCTTAATATTGCCATTCTTTTCCACAATCAATATAGACGTCATTTTTATAGATAATCCTAAGAAGGGTTTAAGTATTTTTGTGTATATGTTTTTCGGCGAGGACTGGGAAGGGGTCTTTGTGTCAGGAAATATAAAAGGATTTCTAAGTGGTTGGTATAACTATGCTCACGCAAATTCTAATACAAATAATAGTGTCAATTATGGTGGTTTTTCTATTGCATTATTTGTATCAATCTATATCGACCCATTTTTCGACTAAACGTCCAAAGGATACGACGAATGACCAAATACGCAAATACAAAGAAATCGTGGATGAAATGAGTCAAAAACGGGGGCGGTCGACCGAGGCGACCTTTACCGCCGACGAAAGGCGTGACTTATACAATGAATTGTCGTCAATGGTCGCCCAATTTGAATAATCACATTCACCGAGGATTCAAACGGCTACTCGAAAGTACTTAAAGGCAATCCGCCTTATTTGTATATATAATACATTGCCGCGGTGAAAAATGTCATTATTAAATCAACCCCATGTGTGTGATGTGATGAAACGATTCCCCTTTTTTGAACATTCTTATGAAACTGGACTACATAAGAATATTCATGACGGTTATGATATTTGTTTAGCAATACCCCAAAGTAAAAAGTATTATGCATGGTTTTCCTTCTTTGAAAATCGCAATGTTTGTTTTATTATCGATTTGACTCGGGAAAAAAAACCGGGGAATGTACATGTAGTGAATGTCATGGGGTCCGATGCAGCCCATCTTAGTATGTTGGCACTCGGAACACTTTTATATGGCTCTATTATTCAGACACAGGATGGCGGCGGTCCGCAGTATTTTCTGATTGAGGATATGTTCGAATATAAAGGAATTCCTTTATCGAAAATGTTATTTAGCGAAAAGTTGGGCTACATTCAGGCGTTCTTGGAAAAAGGGGGGTTTTTGGACAATCAAGTGTTGTTTAGGTTGCCGGTTATGTGGGCAACGCGAGGACCAACGCAAGGACCCAGTGCGACCAAAGGATTCGATATTCCCGCGAATATATCGGCAAAAATAACGTACCCCATCCACCATATC
>Ga0114963_10000552_pt1 | contig 24979 bp, 28 predicted proteins | sample C_131016_EF_Meta_FD_87019 | JGI IMG/M metagenome (GOLD analysis project Ga0114963, IMG submission 87019) | Freshwater microbial communities from Lake Croche, Canada to study carbon cycling - C_131016_EF_MetaG | ecosystem: Environmental > Aquatic > Freshwater > Lake | place: Lake Croche, Canada...
ATATTAAAAATACCAATACTGTTACAATTAATAAGTGTAACACTATCTGCTTTAGGAAAAATAACACTGTTTGGGATATAGTGTGCGCCAAGTTTATATATACATAGATTATGCGCCGAATCAATATGTTTTATAAAGTCTGTTGACAACCCTGCCCTACTAAAAGAAATAAGTTTTTTAGATAGCATATTATCTTATTATATAATAAATTCTTTAGGCGCCAATTGTATCAATCTTAAGCTGAATACTGAAATTTTGTAGAATACGTTGTTTTTGATCTTCATTTGGAATAAGACGATTTGATTCAATATCTCTAAATGTATTACGAGGAAAGGAGCAACTAATATCTGCTTTTTCTTGTGTAACTTTCATTTCAATTCGTTTACGAATAAGTGCTTGAAGTGATTCTGAATTTACACGCTTTTTAGGCACTGGTCTATCAGTATCTGCCAGTTTAGCCATACGAATCTTTTCACTCTTTGCTGGATCGCGGTATTGAATAGATCCTTGTCCTAAAGCAATAGCATCTTTCTTGGAAGAACGACGGCGAACAGTAACAGTAGTCCAATCTTGACAGTCCATTTTGTAATACCTATATTATATTTCTTAAGGCTCTATAAATCAAATTTAATTCCGTCCAAATAATAAGTTGAGACTGCAATGTCTTCTTCATCAAAAGAACTAAAAAATATTCCTGTTTCTATATCTATATTACATGAACAAGAATATGATAATATATGTTTGATGATTACATTGATGAAAAATAAAGTTGGTAAGCGGCGAGCATTTAGTGAGAAAAGTAGTACTGGTGATAAATCTGAAGAGAAAGATATTTATAAGCCTATATATACTAAATTACGCAAAGGTTCATCAAATTTAAAGGATAAGTAAATCTGTAAGGCGCCAGTATTCAAATTGTCCATTTGGAAGGGGGCGTTTAATAATGAATGGTAGACGTTTTTGTTCAAGTTCTAGTCGAGCAATATCGCGTACATCTGTGATGTGTTTTGGTACTGAGACGAATGGTACAGATCCTTTACTAATTTGATTAGCACGGAGACCGATAATTTTAGTCTTTTCAAAGTTTGTTAGGAATGGATAAGTCCGGTGATTAGAATCCGCCTTATCTCCACCTGGAGGTACAAATTGTAGTGGAATCTTTGGAATAACTTGTTCAATATAGTCTAAGTTACATTCTGGATGTTGTTGATAAAGACGCTTTAGTTCAGGTTTAACCTCGGGAGCAACTTCTTCATCTTGGACTTCTTCACCGTCGAATTCCTCTTCTGAAGCATTGTCTTCATAGTCTCCACCAGTTTCGATAATTTCATCTGCGTCCATTTCTGATTCTACTGATATTAATTTATTTTAAGCAGTCAAATTTTATATTGGATGGCCATTAGATGCGCTCTAAAATGTTTACGTAATATAATTACATTATTCTAAATTATTAAACGTAGAATGAAGTAAGTATAAAATTGAATTATAAAAATTATATTTTGGGTGAGATGAAAATTTGATTTGAAAATGTCAACCTAAATAATCAGCATAAAGCATTGTTATACTATCAATTCAGAGATGACCGATAATTCCGCAACTATCCAAGACGAACTTAAGAAGTATGAGAGCTTCGATGAAATGGGCCTCAAGGATGACCTCATTCGAGGTGTATATTCCTATGGGTTTGAGAACCCTTCCAAGATTCAACAACTGGCGATTGTGCCTATGAGCAAGCATACTGATATTCTCGCTCAATCACAATCAGGTACTGGTAAAACTGGCGCCTTTGTTGTTGGCTCCCTTAGTGTTGTAGATACTTCAATTAAGGCCCCCCAAGTTCTCGTATTATGTCCCACTCGAGAGCTTTCTCAACAAACCGAGCGTGTAGCTAAGGCACTCGGTAGTTATATGAACCTTAAAGTACTTTCTGCAACTGGCGGCAATCAACTTCGTAATGATATTAGTACTCTTAAGGCGGGTGCTCAGTTTATTGTTGGTACTCCTGGTCGTATTTTCGACCTTATTCGACGTGGAGACCTTTCGGTTGAACATATCAAGTATGTAATTCTTGATGAAGCTGATCAGATGCTCGAGGACCTTTTCGCAGAACAAATCAAGGCTATTCTTGATAATAAGTTTCCTTCTACTACGCGTCTTGCCCTCTTTAGTGCCACTATGCCCCAGAATGTAATTGAAATTGCAGAGCACTATCTCAGTAATCCTGCTCGTATGCTTCTTCCTCCAGATGAAGTAACTCTTGATGGTATTAAGCAATATTTCGTTGAGCTTGAGCGTGAAGACTGGAAACTCCCTGTTCTATTGGATCTTTACCAGCAAATCGCAGTGAATCAGGCACTTATTTATGTGAATAAGCGGCAAAAGGCGGAGTGGCTTGCTAAGCAGCTTTCAGCACAAGGATTTACGCTTGAATATATTCACGGTGAAATGGAAGTTGGTGAACGTAAGAAGCGTATGGATGATTTCCGTTCTGGAACAGTGCGTGTACTTATTAGTACGGATCTTCTTGCTCGCGGTATTGATGTTCAGCAGGTGTCACTTGTAGTAAATTATGAGCTTCCTGTTCAGCGTGAAAACTATGTTCATCGTATCGGTCGTTCCGGTCGATACGGTAAGAAAGGAGTAGCAGTTAACCTTGTATATGGTGACGAACGAAATACTCTAAAGGAGATTGAGCGTCATTATTCCACTACAATTTCTGAACTTCCTGAAGATCTTGCCTCACTCAGTGTATCTAACTAAATATTTCAAATATAAATAATATAAAAAATAATAATAAAAAATATATTTTTTTTATATTATTTTTGGAATTAGCGTTTTAAATGGGAGTATTATATATAATTTTTATGGGTCAGTTCTAAGAATATTCAATCGTCTATAGTTGTCTGGAACAGGTGGGGGTGCGTTTGAATTGGTATTACTAGGTATTTGATTTTCTTGACGATTAGTATTTTCATTATTATCACGCATATTTCTATTGCTAGTTATCGTATTAGTTACTTCACGTACATCGTGACGGCAAGTAGGGCAATGTACGTTACCTTGTAACCATGTATCAATACAATCGCGGTGGAATGAATGAGAACAATGGTCAAGTATACGAAGTTCTTGATTGATATCAATATCATCTTGACAAATGGTACAAATATCACCTTGGCGGTTGCTGCCAGCGCGGAATAGTGTAGTCGCTCGATCGATTTCTTGTGCTGAAGGATAAACTGGCACACGTTGATTTAGAAAGCCTTGAAGACCTGTATCACCGCCACCACCACCAACCGCAAATAGATCACTGAACATACTACCAAGTATTGTATTCATAAGCATAGTTGTATTTGCTGTACTAGCTGTATTAAGTGGCACTCGAATACGTGTAGTAGGAATATGTTCTTCAAATACAGTTGACATAACAGGTTGTGCCCAAGTGGCATTTGTCGTTGGAATAGAAGGGGCTGACATAATGGGAGCAGTGGTTGGAATAGGAGCAGTAGGAGGAGTAAGTCCAACTGATCGATATGTAGGGGGGGCACGGCCAGCATTTACACGTGCATTAAGTGTTTGGCGATTATTATAACTAGTTAGTCCACGTGAATAAGGGCTAGTATCTGCTACTTGGCGAATATATTCGAGAAGATCTTGTACATTTCTAAATCGCCCAGAATTATAAAGTACATCTGGGAAATAATTGTGAAGATCATTTAGTAGTTGAACTTGATAAATGTTTTGCTGAGACATCTTGGATAAGGTTATTATATATCGACGACTTAAGCCCTCATCGCGTTCAAATTTTATGGAGTCAAAGCTAGCTATTAGTATGTCGGAACCCGATATGTCTCAAAATATGGAAGAACCAAAAAAAGACCCTTCATTAAAGGGTGTAGTTGGAATTCAGAATATGGGGAATACATGTTACTGTAATTCTACACTTCAACTTATTCGGGCGTGTCCAGAATGGAATGCGTATTGCCTTACTCAGAACTTTATAGAACAACTTAAGAATGTGCCCGAAGAGAATACTTATAAGAGAATTTTATTAGCGTATCAAGATATTCTTAAGTCGCTCTGGTCTGCTTATAAGCCTGCATATGTTCGTCCCTCAGGGTTTATTTCTGAAGTTAGAAAAGCTGTGAAGGGTACTGTATATGAAATGTTTGGAGTACCTATTCCAAATGACAGTCACGAATACTTAGTATATCTTTTGGATAGTTTTCACGAAGCCATTAAAACTGAAATCCCTTATGTAGAAGTATCACTTGATCCTACTAAGTCTGAAAATGAAAGAATGATTCTACGCGCAGAAAATGGTTGGAATAAATTTGTAAGCAAAAATAATAGTGAAGTAGTTCATCTATTCTTTGGTATGATACGCAAAACTATTCATTGTACCAAGTGTGAAAATAATTCCTATCAATGGGAAGTTTTCAATTCTTTAAAGATTCCGTGTGAGGGGCAGACATTTAAGGATTGGATTCAAAATGAGGTAAAGGATTCTGAGATAGAGGGATATCATTGTGAGAATTGTACAAAGCTAACTCCTGGACAAGATCGTAATTTAGCAAAATGTTATTCTCATATTTGGAAACTCCCTCATAGTTTATTTGTAACACTTCGTAGATTTAACTGGGATGGTAAGAAAAATATGTCATCTTGTCCCTATGAAGGTGAGAATATTAATTTTAATGAGTTTTTTGCGGTGGAATCAAATGATCCGAGTCGTAATTGGGTATATGAACTTCGAGGCGTATCAGATCATCACGGGTCGCATATGGGCGGCCATTATACCGCACAATTCAAACATCCAATTTCTGGAGAATGGTGGTGGATGGATGATGAAACTGCAAATAAAGAAGAAACCGCGAAGTTCTCATCTTCAAACTATATGTTCTTTTTCAGAAAAATATAGGTTAGACTAACCAAAAGTAATAAGGCCGCGTGACAGTTCAATACATCCAGTAAGCCAACCAAATCGATCTTGTTCTCCTGGGAAAATTGGAAATCCAGCTCTGATAATTGTATCCATATTTCCCCTATCAGGATGCCCATCTTCACCAATTAAACATTCATTCGCCAAATATTTAATAGCATCAATTAATGGATGTGTAATTAAATAATAATCATTAGTTACTTCAATTAATGTATCAGAATCAACCTTTTTAAGTAATAAAATAAGTAAATTTAAACTATCTTCCATTTCTAAATAAGTATAATCAATCATATTTTAAGTTAGATAAATATGATTTATTATTATTAGCTATATTATGGTTATAAATTTATGATCTGCAAGAACGTCTTGTTTTATATTGCTTGCGTTTTTGGTGCCTAAAATGTCTGCCCCCTATATGCGCAGTAATATCAGGTAAACAGTCAAAAATCTTTGTAAAGAAAGTATTTTGATTAGATAAAATAAAATTCAAATATGATTGAGTATTTGCAGGGATGATACCCCTTGACAAATTATCATTAAGTATATGAATGTTTCTTATACCAATACATATTCTTCTACAACCACTTTTTATGGCAGGTGGTATACTTCGAAAATTGTCTAAATCTATTGGTGTATCTGGATAGTTTATTCTAGAAATAGCAGGATTGGCATCAATACATGCGCAAATTTGGTCATAGAATCCGACTGGTGTAATAATAAAAAGATAAGGACATTGTATATATTGAGTACCTCTCACTCTATTAAATACAAGTGCACCAGGTTGTGAATCTAATGTAAGATATCCTTTTTGCATAATGGCAAGTAAGGCTGGGTTAATTAATCGTGATTCAGCGTTTAATGGACCTGGATGGGGTAGGACACCAGACGCAAGTGTAAATGGATTGCTTAAGAAATTCCAGTAGTATGCTAAAAGCCCTCTATATGTATTTACCTCTTGACCTGCGTGGTCTGTATCAGGATTATATGTTACAACACCGGGTGGTAGGGCACTCATATCTTCAGCATCAAGATAACGCCCATTTGCCTCAGCAATACGCCTTGCTTCTGGAAGAACTGCAGGTGGGATTGGATCAATATATCGTTCTTCCTGTGCAGGAAGTAATCTATCACCCATTATATATATTAATAATAATTTAGAATATTTTTTTATTTTAAATAATTTGTATAAATTATATATGTGATTTAGAACTTATGGTTGATATATGGGTAATATAGCACCAGAGCTGGTTAATAAATGCTAGCGGCAGAATCAGCTAAATTCATAATTTTATAGTTCTTATCTGTTTTTTTATCTTCAAACCCTTCAACCTTATTTTTATCTAAAAATACAGTTGTAATCTTACCCATCCATCCAGCTTCACCACATACTCTATAATGTACATGTGGCGCCAATTGCCCTTTTAGTGGTACTTTATAACTCTGTGGGTCTCTTATCTTAAGTACAGCTACACCATCGCCACTTGAAGTTGTTACACCTGCATTTTGGTAATCGAGATAGGCTTGTTTCCATGAGTTTAGTTTTTTAAGATTTTCAGAAGCTGGTTCGGCTGCCCAGTAAATTACCTTTACATTTGGTTCAACATTTACTTTAACTTCTCTTGTAGCACCCGGAGGGTCACGGTTTTCTAATACAGAGCACGGGGCAACCATAGGGCCTAAGAATGGTAAGTAGGTATCCCTATCAAACATAATAGCAAGAGCACTGACGCCAACTAAAACATAAATAAATGTTGCGAGGAAGCTTTTACCAAAAATTCCAGATACGAGATTTACATCGAAGAGGCCGACTAAGAGCCAATTAAGGCCGCCAATGATGAGGAGAACCATTGCGAATTTGAAAAGAAGTTTTCGGACATATGTTTCGGACCAAACACCGACAAACCGGTTTTCAAAAAATGAATCCATTTCTAATTTAAAGCAAATATTTAATACATATATAAATGCTCATAGATATCAAAAATACTAAAGTTTATTTGATTTCACCTGGAACTGGTAAATATAGGGATAGAACTATAACAGTTTTAATTAGATTAATAGATGAAGGATTTAAGAGAGTTGAATATGTAAAAAGCCTGCCAGGTTTAAATAATACTGCTAGTCTAACAAATACCGTTTTAGATATTTTAAAAAGAGAATTAGATGGCGACCAGCCATTCATAATTTTAGAAGACGATTGTGCTTTTTTTACTAAATATGATACAATTGATACACCTCATAATTGCGATGTATTATATTTAGGTGTGGCCTTATGGTCATATCCATATTCAATAGATACACTTTATACAAGAAATAGACCGCATATTATTCATAATTCATCAAGTACAGTTGAGTCATATAATAATACATTAACACGGCTAAAAGGTATGACAGGTGGGCACGCGATTTTATATAAATCACGTGATTTTATTAAGACATTTATCGATAAAATGAATGAAATATCGCAAAATGTCGATGATGTACCACACGATTTATTATTTTCAGCACTCCATTCCTCATATAATGTGTTTGCTTTAAAGCAACCTATGTTCTATCAAGATTCAATACTTGGTGGACAAGAGGACGTTACAAAGCTAACATTTAATGGTATATGCTATAGTTAATTACTTTTAAACCCAATAGTATCAATAAGAATTTTAATTTCATCAAATATAGTATTATCAAGTCTATTACATAATTGATAATCAGAAGATCTACTATTGAGTTGATATTCTGAGATATCATTTACAGGGCTTTTAGTCTGGCCTTCACGTTGAATATGAACAGGAGTAATGATATATCCTGGAAAGCTATCAGTTAAGATCTGAATTTCATTTGGATAACGCCAATCTGTAATAACTATTCTTTTAGGTAAATCTACTAGGTTTAGTTCATAAATTTCTTGACAACAGTGTTTAGCGAATACTCCAGCATCGATATTTCTTAAACGCAACGCCTCATCAATTAGAATTTGGCGATATGTTCGTCTAAATGGGTCATTCTCACAAATATTTAATTTTCCTTCTTGTGAATGAAGCAAATCAACTGGGCACTCAAAATCTCTAGCCACAATTTTCTTAAGTGAATCTGCGAAGGCAAACCGTTTATAATTGTATGTATCACATAGAATTTGTCCAACAAAATCTTTTCCTGAGTGTGAAAATCCGCGTAAGAGAATAATTGACATTATTATCTTAAGTATAATAATTCCTTAGGTCAAATTTATTTTAGAAATTTAGTTTCTGATATTTTTTAAAGACTACGGCTTTATAAAGTTACTTAAATAATAGATATGGCAGGCCGTGGTGCGTTTTCAAAAACTATTTTAGAATGTACAGGTGCATTTAGTACCTTGCCTGAATGTCAAATAGAATTCTTAAGTCGATTTGGTTTTGATAGATATGCTATAAGAGGAGATGGTAATTGCTTTTATCGAGCCTTAGCAAAGTATTATGAACTCTCACGACTACCTGGTCATCCAGCATTACCAAAAGATTATCATAAAGAGCTTCGTGAAATTGTTGTACTAAAAATGTGTGAAGATATTGATAGAGTAAAAGAAGTTCTCATTATTAATAATAATAGTAATGATCTAGATCTGGCCTATAAACTGGTATTAGATGATTTACGCAAAGATGGTCGATGGAATGCAGATAATGCCGATCCTGTTCATGAATATGCTGGAATAGCGCTAGATAGAAGAATCAGAATTTTTAATAAATCAGAATCAATTCCTGCACAAAGAATAAAACTGAGTCAATTAGCCAATGGTAGTTATACATATGGTGTGAGACCAGCACAGAATGCAAAAATTGTATGTTATATCTTTAATGAAGGCAAAAGAAATATGGGATCAATTGATTTGCTTCGTGTAGGCGATGGTCACTATGAATTATTATATCCTAAAAATTCAGCTGCACTAGCTGCTATTAATGCTGAAACTAATAATGCAGGCGTTCCTACAGGCCCCCTACCTGCTCCAAAAGCTCTAGAAGCTCCAAGATTAGCTACTATCCTAGCTGCTAAGTCACCAGCCGAAAGAGCTATTGCTGATAATTGTCTATTACGACCTGCTTTAAGAGCTGCTGCAAAGAAAGCCATAGCTACCAAAGTCACAGCTACCAAAAAACTATCACCTACTCGAAGTGTAACTGTTAGAAAGCCACCTGTTAAAATGCTATCACGTTTTGAAGAGAATATGAAAAAGGCTACTGCTGCTTCTCTTGCTCAACTAAAGGTTGAAGCAGAAAAAGCACCAACTCTAAGGCGACGCCCAGTTGTAGCACCAGGACCAAATGCTTCTAGAAATACAGCTAAGAAAACAATTTCTCTTAATAACGTAGCAAACGCACTAAAAAAATTAAATCTTAGTAAAACAAGAAAGAGATCATCTAGTTTTGAAAATGCCTTAGAGTTAATAGCAGAACAAGAAAGAGCTGAAGCCCTTGCTATTAAACGAAAAGAGGCGTCAATCGCTGTAGCAGCTAAAAAGGCTGAAGCTGCCAAGATTGTAGCAGCTAAAAAGGCCGAAGAAGCAATTAAGAAAGCAAGTCTGGCAGTAAAGAGAGAAGTAGCGGTTGTTACACCAAGGAAGCGCCCAGTTGTAGCTCCAAGACGGCCAAGTCGCTCATCTAGTCTTGAAAAAGCTCTTAAGGCAATAGAAAATGCCAATGCCAAAGCTAAAAAAACGGAGGAATCTAATAATGAGGCATCTAATAATGAAAAGGAAGCATTAGCATTTCAAAGAGTTCTAGAAGAGTCTATGATGAAATTAAAAATAAATAATAAAAAAAATAAAAAATAAATAATAGTAAAAAAATAAATAATTCTAGATGTCTTTAAGTATACATTCCCATAGGGGCTGCATTAGAATTTTCCTTCTTTTTGATAAATAGTTTGATATGTTCTTTCTTTACAATGAATGGAAGCGCAAAGTCCTTGATATAGAATGGTAGGTCAGGCGAGTTATACATTCGAAGCATATTAATCTTCTGAGTAACCTGTTCGATACACCGTTTGAGCTCGCGAACGCCTTTCTCTTCATTTGCATACTCTTCAATGATATTTGTTAGAATATCTTTTGAGATAGCAATACGCTCAACTAGATTTACTTCCTTCAGTGCACTCGGTAGGAGATATTGTTCAGCAATAGATGTCTTTTGTTTCATATCATATCCCTTGAGATCAATTACCATCATACGATCAAGTAGCACTTTGTCAATCTTGTTAATATCATTTGCACTGAATACAAACATTACTTTACTTAGATCGATTGGTACACCTGCTAGGTATTTATCTTCAAAGTCTCCATTTTGTACAGGATCCGTTAGATGGATGAGTAGATTCATTACTTCTTCACCTTTGGGTGTTTGAGATATCTTATCAACCTCATCGAACATTAACACAGTGCTCATAGACTTAGAAGCAATTAGAGAGTTAACAATCTTACCACAATGCGAAGACTCGTATACGAGTTGGTGACCAGTATAAGTTGATGCATCTGAATCGCCACCAAGTGAAATAAACTGGAATGGCCAATTAAGAGATTTAGCGATTCCATTCTTAATAAGGGATGTTTTACCAATACCAGGTGGACCTACAAGTAGAAGTGAAAGGCCACGACTTTCTGGATTAGCAATTTTGGTGCTAATGAACTGCATAATCTGAAGTTTGGATTCATCTTGTCCATATACCGCATCATCAAGACACTTCTTCGCACCTCGCATAAAGTTTCCACATACTTCTTGTCCTTGTTCAATACGAGCTGGAATTTCCTTATAAATTCCAAATGGAATACTTACAACCTTATCAAGCCAGGCACGAAGTTTAAAGTATTCGTTACTAGAAGTTTCGAGGCTTTGAAGGCTATTATATTTAGCAAGAATCATTGCTTGAATCTCAGGGACAAGTTTAAGAGTTAGAATCTTAAGCATTAGATTTACTCCAGAGTCATTTGCAGTAGGACGATTTTCAAGTGCAGTAATAAGTTCTTTTTGTTTCTCATCTTCTAGGGCCTTAAATTGACCAATTTGAGCATCAATTGTATTGTCTTCAACAGGGGCTGTAAGTAGTTTTACAAACTTTTTGACATTTTCAGGTTCTTTTTTCATATTATATTTTTTGGGCAACATAGGATTTCTATCAGATCCGCCTCCTAGGGTAAGAAGAATTCCACCAAACCCCTTGTTACCTGATTCTTCTTCCTCTTCATCATCTTCGTCATAATCTTCATCATCTTCATCATCTTCATCATCCTCCTCATCTTCATCTTCATCCTCATCTTCACTAGATTTATCTTTTGATTTGCAATCTTCGTTTTCATCTATACTAGTTTCTTCTTCATCATCATCCTCATCATCAGCATCTTCATCAGAGTCTTTATTATGTTTGAATCCACTATCCCCTGAATGGACAGATGATGGACTTCTACGTTTATTACTAGGCTTTTTAGTATAATGTTTAAATGGATACTTTCGTTTAGAAGGTGTTAGTCGTTTAGTGTCATCTGGCTTATATTCTTTTTTGTAAATAATTTTGTTTCTTTTAGGCGTTTCTTTTGGAGGCTTCTTTTCAGTTTCTTTTGGGGTCTTCTTTTCAGTTTCTTTTGCTATTACTTTACTGATTTTTTTACGGGCGGCGATTGCAGCTTTACGAGGCGTTCTTGGTGAACGAGCTGGTGGCGTAGATGTAGATGATTCAGAGCTTTCATCTGAAGTATAATCATAATCAATAAGATCACGAATATTACCCTTGCTATCTACACTACTATCATCATCATCTTTACCACCTTTACCACCACTACGTTTAAGAATTCTTTTAGGGGATGGTTTTATCTTGGATCTGCTCCTATCTTTGTGAACCATTCTACTTAAATGATTAATTTTACTCATCGTTTAAATCTCGTTTGTGATTTAAATGATTAGATTTAAGAAATCAAATTTTAACCGTGTTGTTTTATTTACGACTATGTTTCTTTGTTAAAGAGCCAATCGATCTTGCCACACGTTTATCAAGACGCTTAGTTGTTTTTTTGAGAGTTGATGTAGTATTCTTTAAAAAATAACCTATTCTATTTACAGCAGCCTTACTAAATCTGCGTGTAGCTTTCATTGTTTTAGGAATAAATGCCGTATAATTTCTTATTTTAATTAGACTTCTTTTATTTGTATTTCTTCTCATTTCTATTATTATTTAATATTTTTAACTAAGAATGAGGCTTCTAAAACTTTTGGATGGCTTCATAGATATCAAGGAGAGTGAAACGTGCTTTATTGCTTAGACCAGTGTTATCAGTATTACGCACAGTAAGAGGATGAATACGAGCAGATGTATCACCCTTTAGTGTCATACGAATTGCTTCAACCTTCTTTTCTTTGTCTTCATCATTAGAATCAGTATCATATCTGTCACTGTTTGTTTTAATTGCCTTCATAATCTTTTGAAGACAGTCTGAGTATTCCTCAGTAAGTTTAGTAGCATCCATCTTTTTAATATTACCCTCAATCTGAGTGATAATCTTTGTAACAGTCTTTGTAAATGTGTCAGCATCAATAACATCGTGTTTAATAAGCTCTGCGAGGAATTGTGAATAACCACGACGATACTTTTTCCCAATATTACGTTTACATACTTCATTGTAATTTTCAGCACTGGTCTCAATAACTTCTTCAAAGATTTCCATATACTCTGAATATAAGTTGGTCATCTCAGTAAGAAGAACAGGGTATCGAGCACTTAGTTCACTCAAGAGTTTAGCATACAGAGGACAGAACATTTCTTCACTTGCCGCCTTTTCGAAGACAAGTTTCATAAAGCACTTAATCATATCTGTTTGGCCGCTATCGATAATGTGTGTAATGAATTCCTTAATCTCTGGATAATTCTGTTCACTGAACTTGTTGAGCTTTCCAAGAATGATAGTATTAAGAATAGTATCTTCAACCTTCTCCGCACTCTTCTTGAATTTACTAACGTACTTTTGTGGGACAGGGCGGAAACCATCTGCGCTAACTTGTGAGGGCACTGATGCTACAGATGGCATATGTACAGTATTTGATGTTACTGCCTCTGCCTCTGCTGCTCCTGCTCCTGCAGCACATCCTGCAGTAAGAGGAATGCTTTGTGGTGGTTCTGGCGTTTGACGTCCAGCAAATCCACCTCTAGAACGTCCTCCAAAAGCATAATGTGAGGATGAAGATTGTTCATATCGGTCATTACGATCATTTCCATAACTGGATTGGCGACCACCGAAGAAGCCATTTCCACCTCTGTTGTAACCTTGTCCGTGTCCCGAGTTGGGCCCAGAACGCTGTTGCGCTGGACCAGAACCTCTAGCACCGCCACCCCCATTACGCCAGTCAACCTTCTTCCAGCCATTAAAGTCAGTTCCACTCTTAATACAATTGTGAATGATATCAATTGACTTAAGAATGTTGGGTGGGAGTTTTTGGTCTGTCCCTACGGTAAGGTCCTTCCGTAAGGAACGGACAACTTGGATATCTTGGACAATAGATGTCATAGTGATATGTGTCAATAAAGTTTTAAGCTGGCTTGGAATGAAATAGGATACCCTCTCTTTATCTGATTTTGATTTCAAATTTTTACCCCAAAAAACGTGTTTATTATGATATAAAAAATAATTTAGGTGTCATAAGATGAGTTCTGTTGAATCCATAATTGATACTGAAAAGTTTTCCGAATGGATAGAACTTCAAACAAACGCCGCGAAGAAATGTTTCAATAAACAGGTGGGGGAATGGTCATCTGATCCAAAGCGTTTATCTTCATTAAGTAATCGCTTTAAAAGATTTAAAGAGGCATTTGAAAGGGATCCTAAATTCTATACAGAATGTAATCAAATATTTAAAGAAATATCTGAATGTGAAAAGCAACTTAATAAGTTAATAACAACAGATTCTGAATTAGAAAAGGAATCATATAATGAGATTCTATTTTTCAGACCAATTCTAAGGCCACTAAATTTTGTTCCATATTTATTAACATTTTGGTCATTTACTCGAGTTTATCTTCTACCAGGTTTAGCATTTATTGTTCCATTTTTAACATTGATTGCGCCATATATTGTTCTAAAGTTTGCCTTTAATGTTCCAATAACTTTTAATAGTTATATGAGTATTCTTCAATCAATGGTTTCAGGTAATTTTGGTAAAATAATGGATCCATCTGCACCTCAGGCACCCTTTACAGGAATATCACCTGTTAATTTTCTAAAACATTTTGGAATTGTGATCGTTACATTTATACAAGGTATAGTTCAACCATACTGGTCATATAAGCACTTGAAATCTATTGATACAATTATATATGATAATGGTCGATTAGTGCTAAAATTTAGAGAATTATATACACAGCTTCAAAATACTTTGGACACACACGGATTTAATTTCTTTAAGTGCCCATTACCTGAGATTAATAGTGAAAGAGATGCTACTGCTCGTGTAATTATTGAATCCTCTTACTTTAAACTAGCTCTAAAATATGTTGGGTCACTTGAAGTAATTATGGCACTAGCACATAAGGAAGAAATGAATTCTGTATTATGGGTGAGATCAGATACACCAATCTTTAAAGTGAATGATACATTTGATTTCCAAGTTCCAAAATTAAATAGAAAAGTAATTTCAGCAGAATTTAACTCTAATTTACACGCTCTTCTAACTGGTCCAAATAAGGGTGGTAAATCAACTGTTCTACGTGCTCTATCTATTTCTGCGTTACTTGCTCATACTTACGGATGTGCACCAGGTCATCTAATATCTACGCCATTTACCAAGATGTTTGTTTGTTTGAAACCAGATGACCTACCAGGTTCTAAATCTAGATTTGAAAGAGAAATTGAGTTTACAGCCAATACTCTTAAGTTTAATCAACCCATTTTAGTATTTATTGATGAATTATATCATTCTACTAATCCACCAGATGCTATCCGCGCCTGTGAAATATACTGCAACCAACTCTGGAAGAAAACCAATATTGTCAGTGTAATTAGCACACATCTCTTCGAACTAGTAGAAAAATCAGATAAAAATATTCAACGTATCTGTTGTCCAGCGAGTATTGATGATGCTGGTAATATTCATTTTGAGTACACATTAAAGAGAGGTATTTGTAAAGTAAGTAGTGTAGACGAGTTGCTTAAAACTAATGGATTGATGGTGATAAATAAAAAAATAAGTGCGGCTGAATAATCTCAAAAAATCCCTAGAGCACGGCAGAATGACCTCTCTAAGTGATACACTAACAGTGGGATTAGTCCTTGTATTATTGTTCGGTTCAATTGCTCTCTATTTATACACTCGTATTCAGCAAGCAGAGCAGAAAATTAGTCTTTTAGAGTCTATTTTACTTGATCTCAAAATGAGTGCTGAAATCAAATCATATACTGAACTACCGGCAGCAACCAGTGTTCCAAGAGCTACATCATCTACGGAACATAATGGCGGTGAATATGCCCCTTTTGATGAAGATAGCAGTGATAATACAGATAATTATCCTAGTGCTGTAAGTGATGCTGAGAAAGTAAATCCTGTTGAATCTGTATCACAATCTGAGGAAACTGAAGATGTTGATAATGAAGTTGATCAGTATAAGTCTGTTGTTGCTGAGGCAGTAAAGGAGGAAAATGAATCTTTACCAAATTCCTCAAAGGTATCAGTTAATTATGAGGCAATGACTCTAAAGGAACTTCAAAATCTGGCTAAGTCCCGTGGAATTACTGGTGCTGGCTCTATGAAAAAGGCCGCTACTATTGAGGCTCTTAAAACATCAGATCGCTCTTCTACCGTTGAACCCGGCTCTTCCACTCTTGGAGGAACTGGGTCATCTTCATTTCTTGAGACCAGCAGTCCTTTTCAGGGCTCCAGTGAATCTCAGTAATTTAATAAGCAAAACAATTGGTAAAGATAGATGGCAGAGCTTAATCAACCTGGATTTAGTCGCGACACTTCGCCCAATTTATACCACAATCCGCCATTTGGTACAGAATACAAAGCTGCCAGAAAGGCTTATGTCCCTCCAGTCAAGGATGTATACCCAGCCAGAGATTCTCGCTATCCAGCCTACGCAGGCCCGATGCAAGATGGTCGTCTGGTAACTGATTACAGACCACAATGTACTAAGAATATTCGTGCTGGAATACAATTTGATACTAAGTTATGGCTTGTAAATCATACTGACGATGTAATTGAGGAATCTCGTCGCAGACAAGTTGAATGGACTGGTGCTTCGTTAGCAATGGCTAATACAGTTCCACCTCCAGCTGATATTGTTCATTCAAACCCGTTCTATTCTGAAGTAAATCCTACTGGGCTTGTAAACGGGATTGGTGTTGAACGTGCTAATGTTCATTGCCCTGCCCTTTTTGGAACTTTCTCTTTTGAACCAACAATGTCTGAAATTCGTAATAATCGTAAGAACATTGCTTTAACTTCATATTATGAAGGCGGGCGCAATTCCCCTCGTGGTGCATTTCCTTATAATTAGACCGCTGGGTATTTCAAACTGGCACTAAGCAAATTTCGCCGAAGGCAAAATAGGCTTGAATCTTGTTTAGAAATACCCAGCAGTCGGCGGCAAACGGGCATTTTAAATGCCCGTTGGTCTAACTTAAAGACTTGGTATCAATAATAAGGTAGGGAGAAATCCCTCTGTGGTCTAGTGGCGCAGTTGGTAGCGCGTCGTGCTTATACAATTTATAGTATATTTATGTCACGCGAAGGTCGCGGGTTCGATGCCCGCCTAGACCATTATTATATTCTAATTAATATTATTTACTTAGAATATCTAACTAATAATTAAGTATAGCTATGAATAATTACGACAATGCATCTGGTATAGTTGTTCCAGATCAAATTGAAACTCGATTTGGAGTTGAATTGGAAATGTGTATAAAAGCGGATGCATTATGTCTAAATTATGTCGGGTCAGAAATGGATCTTGTCAGAATCCCATTTAAAGAAAAGTTTGAACTTTTTTATAAAAATATTATACTTAAATCAAGTTCATTTGAATATGTTAAAAATAAATATACATATATTGGAATAAAATCTGAAACTGGTTGGTATCTCTATAATATGTTTACACCATTTGAAGCGGATGGAGTAACTGTAAAGTCTGAAGAACCTGGTTCAAAAATACATTATTTTAATGATTATTCAATTCCAATTATTGAGCAAGATTGTACTATTATATGTGGTGATGCTGGAAGTGCTAAGGAATGGAAGAAAGCAGGTCTTATACCTAAGAATTGGGATCAAGCAGGTCTACTACCTGAGGACTGGGATAAAGAACGTCTACCTAAAGATTTAATATCAATGAACTTTGAATGTATAACACCTATCCTTTCATTTACTGGGCAATCATCAGATGATAAGATTAATAATGTTCTTCATCCATTTTTAGTATTATTTGGTCTTGAAAAACCAGAATGTATTATTATAAATTATTCTATGGGGTTTCACGTTAATACATCACTATATAATACAACAGAAAAGCGATATATTACAATTGGAACTCAGCCATTTCTTGGAAAGCTTTTAAAGAATTATATAACTCAGGAGAGGGGGATATATTCATTAGTTCGTAATATGCGTCCACAAAAAATTAATAATAATAAAAATAATAATAATTATATCTCTTTTTGGGCACAACCATTATATAAAAATTTTAATAGAATAAAGGGAAAAGAGCCAACTAAATCTAATAATAATATTCGAGAAAGTATGACCAATAAATCATATATTGAACAAAAACAAAGAGCTCTAAAGTACAAAAGTGACACCCTTTTAGAGTTTAGATTATTTGGATCTTCATCTAATATTACAACATTATCACAGTATACAGCGTTTGCTATTGAATTACTACATAAAACATATAGACAAATGGTAAAAGCTGGGATTGAAATACCATTAGAACCCTTAAAAGTAAATATGTTTCCTAGACCAAAAGAAAAGACAAATGGTGGCAATAAATATAGTAAGAAACACAGAAAAACACATAAAAAGTTTAGAAAATTTGAACGAAAAACACGTCATACTAAACGGCATATTCATCCAATCAATAAATATTGAATGGGAAACAAGATGGAATACAATATATTTACTTATGGAACTCTAAGAGTAGATGAATCTAACTCAAAAGTCCTTGAATTTAATTCCAAGTTTCAAGAAACCTGTATATCAATTGATAAATATATTATGGTTACTCAAACCTCTAAATCTTTCCCATTTATATTTCCACTTGAATTCTGGCCTGAAATGGCAGATAAAGCTGTAAATATTGTTGGTGACCTATATAATGTAAATGAACTTGCTGTGAGACGATGTGATAAACTAGAAGGGCATCCTACTTGGTATAAACGTACCACAATTACCGTTAAAAATATTACTGGGCGCGTATTTGAAGTAGAAGCATATTTACTTACAAAAGAATCATTTGAACAATTAAATAAAGATAATATAGTCTTTCTAACTGGAGACTGGAAACATATGGATTAAATAAAATAAATTATATATGTATTTTTAGTAATATAAACAATAGATATATATAACTAGATAATGTCTTTACATACTTCGTATAAAAAGGTAATCGCATTTGATATTGGTATTAAGAATTTAGCATTCTGTGTGCTAGAAAATGATGCGAATGTTATTGCTTTAGAGAATTGTAATATTTTGGAGCCAGTTGAACAGGTTAATTGTTGTATTTGTACCTTAAAGGCATCATATAAAGCAGGAGACGATGTTTTTTGTAAGCGTCATATTCCAAAGACATATACTATTATTACAGAGCTCGATCAGAAAAAGCTACCGCCTAATAAGATTCTAAAAGAGCTTATAAAGACTCATAATTGTGAGAATCTTGGTTCTTCAAATCAGAAATATTTAGAGTCGTTGGGAAAGAAATTTACATTTCATTTTGAGCAACCAAAACAGGCAAACGCTTCAAAGGTTAGTTTAGAATTAATTCACGATTCACTTCGAAAATTTGTTAAAGAAAAATGGGAGATATTCTCTAATTGTACACACGTTCTTCTAGAAAATCAACCTGCTTTTAAGAATCCACATATGAAATCAGTACAAGTTCTTTTATTTGCAACTCTAAGAGAAAAATTCTTGACAAACAATCAGACTCCAGAATATCACCTCGTTCACGCTAAAAAGAAAGTCACTGATGCAAAAAAAGGTGATGAAGGCTATGCTGAAAGAAAGAATAAATCTGAAGAGCGTCTAAAAAAACTGTTTGATGAAGGAGAAGTTAAGAATGATAAGATTTATGAGGAATGGAAGAAGTCAAAGAAGAAGTCAGATATGGCGGATGCGCTTTGTATGTGTGTAGATTTTGTGTAGTATTTAGCAAGGAATGAATGTTCTAGACACTATTTCAATGTCAGTTATATCTCTATATATAATTCCATTTTTTTTATATATTTTTACTGGTAATTATATACATTTAAAGGCATTTTTAGGTATAATTGGAACTACAATTATATCAGAAACTATAAAGTATTTTTTTATTGGTGAAGCAAGTCCTCGTCCTCAAGGTGCCAATAATTGTAATTTAATGTGTAATGATGGAAATCAGTCTGGTCAGCCCGGTATGCCATCATCGCATTCATCAGAGGTTGCCTTTTTCTCAAGTTTTTACTACCAACAGACTACAAATCCAATCATAAGAAGTTTGTTAGTTGGATATTCTGGATTAGTGATGACATCGAGATATATTAAACAATGTCATACAATTAATCAAATAGTGGCAGGGGCCCTATTAGGATTGAGTTTAAGTTGGATTGTAGTGCGCCAATTATAGTGCTTAAAAAAGAACTGATTGAGAAAGACATAATGAGTGGCTCCAGTGTGACGATTAGTGATATGCAGAACTTCGTTGAAAATCTGGGTTCTTCCGACATCCAAATTAGTTCAAATATTGGTAATATTATTGAGCTCGGTAGTGAAGGTTTGGGTGATGACTTAGGTGCTAGCCTTTTAACAAGCAGTCGAGTTAATTCTCGTCCGGCTAATGGTGGTTCCAATTCACAAAGTATTTCAGCTCTTGAACCTATTGGTGATATTGGAATTAGCCAATTAGAACCTCTTGAAGCAATTTCATTTGATATTCCAACTGGCAGCGGTGGTAATTCTTCATCTTTACCTGAATTTACAATTAATAAAGATTCTGGTGACTTTGGATCAAATATGTTTGGAAATGATCAAACTGCTACAGGTCCATCAATTAATCTTGCGGCGGCCAACCGTCTAAGTCCAGAGGAGGAGCGCAAAAAGAAGATTGACCTTATCAACAAACTCAATCGTCTTGAAACCAAGGGTTACACACTCAGCAAACATTTCAGTATGGATAATTCCTTAGATGAAATTCAACTTGAATATGACCGTCTTGTTGATGCTAAAAACCTTGAAGGTTCTATCCGTTTCCAGCGTCAATGCTTGATGGGGGCAGTGACTGGTTTTGAATTCCTTAATGGTAAATTCAATCCGTTCGATTGGCAACTCGAGGGCTGGTCTGAATCTGTACACGAAAACGTCGAAGACTATGATGATGTCTTTGAAGAACTCTATGACAAGTACAAGGGTCGTGGTAATATGCCACCTGAAGCTAAACTTCTAATGACACTTGTTGGAAGTGGTTTTATGTTCCATATGAGCAATTCATTCTTCCGTCAAAAGATGGCGAATGTAGCACCAAGTGATATTTTCAGACAAAATCCAGATTTGGCGAGGCAGTTTGCGGCGGCGGCTGCTAACCAAGCAGGTCCTGGATTTGGTAACTTTATGGGGGCTGCAATGGGAGTACAGCAACAAGGTCCTCCTGTAGGAATGCCTCAACCAATAGGGGGAGCGGGTGCATTCTATCAAGCTTCAAATGGAATGGGATCTCCTCCAATGCCACAGATGCCTCAGAGTATGGCAGCACAGGCACCTCAATCAGTACAGAGACGTGAAATGAGAGGCCCATCTGGCGTTGATGATATCTTAAAAACATTCCAAGAGGTTCGAGCTGCTGATTTAGAGTCAAACCCAGTTATGATGCCTCAAGCATCGTCTATTTTTAATCAACAACCAGCTATGCAAGCCGCAAGTGAAATTGCAAGTATTCACTCTCGTCAAGACGACGAACTAAGCCAACTTGAAAGTGTTCGTACTGGAGCAACTGGTCAACGTAGAGGTCGTCGTAAGGCCGCAATCCCTGTTGCGAATACAATGACACTCAATCTCTAAAGCTCAATAATACTTCCCTTTCATAATTAAATCTTGGAATCATAAATACAATGACATAATTAATTTATTACTTAATTTAAGTATTTAATTAATTTTATTGTGGATTGCGTAAAAGTGTCAAATTAGCTGCATAAATATCAGTGTGAAGTACATCATCTTCTTCATCGGCTGGTGGACCAACTGAATTTTCGAGCGCTTGCTGCTGAGGATTTTTATTCATTGATTTATCTGCATTACCCCCAGTCTGATATCGTTGTGCTTTTGAACTTAGACGTTGTAGAATTTCTTTTTCTTCAGGTGTCATTTCTTCACCTGGTTTGGGAGCATCAGAGCATTTGGAGCCCGAACGCCCACCATCTCCAAATATACATAGTGCGGAGTTTTCATTGAAAAGATATCCTAAGAAGAGAACAACTGTTACAGTTGCCCAAAATGCTACCCAAATATTACGAGTGGCAACAAATAGAACTGTAAAAATAAGTATTCGGCGAACCCACGGTAATTGTAGAAATTGTTCTTGTTTCTTAGTAACTTCTAAGCTGATGAAACGACCTCCTAAGTTGAGGATAAGCATCATAAGACCGATGAAGTATGGATTGGTGTTAAATATTTGTAAAAAGTTCTCTAATGGGCTAATTGCCGTTATGGCACTTAGTGCCTGACCCGATAAAGCAGCCGGAAGACTCATCCTAGCACTTTTTGAGAATTAAAAGGTACTTTTATATTTTTCTTGAAATATTCAAAATATCTTTTGCGCATCCTGTTCAACTTATTTTGCGCACCCTATTCAACTTATTTTTGGGCACACTATTCAACTTATTTTTGGGCACTTAAGCGCTTTGTCAAAAGCGCGCAAAACCCTTAGGGAATGATAATGAGTTTCTATTCCTAAAAAGTGCAAAAGTGCATTATAGTTCGGAAAAGGGTGTAATTAAAGTATTCATATCACTTAAGTAAAAAAATACAACAAGTGCTATTAAGATTCCAACACGAGGACACCATAAAGCCGATGTTAATGCTAAGAATACAACAAGAATACGCCACCAAGGATGAATATATAAATCAGTAAGCTTTTGGGCATATCCTTCTTCAAAAAGAGTACTATACTTAACAATAATTATACCAGCTAAAAGGACAGTTATAGCACGAAAAATACCATCAGTTGTTCCTTGAAAGGACAAAAATGAAGGCCAGGAGTGCATATCTAATCAATGCTATAACATTTAACTGCTATGTTTAGTCTTCAATAGCGGAAGTTGTAACTCTATCGGTGGCAATCTTTTTAGGGTGTTCTCCTAAAACCTTTTCAACAAACCAACGTTTACCAATTATCTTCTTTTCACTAACACTACCACCTCCATCAAATGCCTCTAAACTTGAAGTATCTGATCGGGGTGCACCATTGAGAACTAAAAGGAAAGCAAGGGCGGTGAGTAAGCCGTAGACCCATCCTAGGCTTTCCACAACTCCATAGACAATCGCTACCCCAAATAATTTACCAAGTATTGAATCAGCAAATATTCTGTATTCAACTGGAATTATGGGAGCATATACAATTATTAAGATAAGTAAAAATCCATAAATTAATTTTGCTGGAGAATCCATATTCATTACAAGTACTTGAAAAGATCCAACCATTCCTCCTTGCTGATAAGATAATTGGCTTTGTGTTGATGACATCCTGATTATTCTAGTTATTTGTTAGTCAATATAATAAACATATTATGAAAATGGCATCCCATTTGGCATTTGTGCTATATTATTAAAATCGATGTTATCCTTTACATTACAACTGTCACTAAAGAATTTTTGCTTAATATCTGATATAAACTTAATAGAACTAGCTGGATTCTTTTGAATGTACATTAGTATTGAGGCATAATTATTATTAGCCGTATTGGCTTCTGGATTAGATTTAATTGGGGCAGTAGGATTTACTTGTTGTGGGTAATTTACAAAGTAATCACGACGATTTGAGGTTATGACTATTAAAAGTGTAGTGAGAAGTACAATATTCAGAACAATAATCCAGGCGCTAAATCCGAGCTTTGTAAGGTTCATTTCTCTGATATAAGAATGATTGCTTTTGGTAGTAGAGGCCATGAACTATTGTGCTTTAGATGATGCCTTTCAGGCATTGAATGGTGCTCCATCCCCGGGATGTACCAACGATTACGCAGGGAAAACGGCAAGAAAGGATGAACGTCGAAAAGCCAGACGTTGTAAAGGTCCATTGGCTACATATTTAGATATCTCTGACAAGGATCCCGATCGTCAGCAACTTAACAAGCTTCCTATCATCCCAGCAATGAATCCGGCCACTGGTTTGCGTGAACACGTCCCAGTCTATGCTCCAGAAGGCTCGCTTGAACCATTTGTACCACGAAATGATGGTGATGCTAAAGGTGATTATGTAAGAGCTGAAATTCCTCTTAATATTCCTGGTACAACTGAGGCTCAAAAGCCTTGCCCAGGTAAGAAGAAATACTTTGGTGCTGACCCAGATGGTGATAATTTTGCTGATTATGTACCTGATGCCCCAGATTACCGTCTTCAACCAGACTTCTTAACAGCTTTTGAACAATCTGGCGTCGCACGGGCAGGCTCCGCCGCCAATCTCCCAAATCCATCTGTAAATATGTTCTGGAAACCAGTTACGACAAGTGGAGCACAGACTTCTTTTATTGAAAAACTACCACCACCAGGTGGTGAGTATTATAGTCCTCCAGCAAGATTGAATGGAGATACATCGAATAATGATATTATGAAGAAGCTTGATAAGTTATGGGCTCGCCTTGATGATATTAATACTTCCTCTCCTGAACAAGTAACTTCTGAACTCTTAATGTTTATTTCAAGTGGAATCTTTGTTCTTTTTATGATGGATCTTCTTGTTAAAAAAGGTAGTACTCTTCGTTTTTAGATAAATTAATATATGTTTACTTTAAAACTATTATTAATTTATTTTATGGTATTAATTCTTATTTTCTATGCTTCTGCTTCTTTATGGTTTTACGGATTTTTAATGCTGTTGATTTTTTGAATGTACTTCTCTTACCTCCACTAAGTGTTAAACGTTTTTCTGTATTTACATTTGCATATTTATTTTTAACTTTAGTTAAAGAATTTCTAATAACGTTTGATGACATTCCTGTCTTACTCTTTAGTGTTTGTTTATTACTGTTAATATTTCTAATTGTAGCAGCTCTTTCTTTTGTTCTAGCGGATCTTTGTTTTGCTTGAAGATTGCGTGATAAGGCATTTAATTTTTGACTAAAGTTTGTAATATTACGTTTTGAATATTGTTTGGGTGTTACTTTGTTATTGTTTTTATTGCTTTTTGGCGTTGTATTGTTACTGCCTTTTGGTGTTTTATTATTATTGGCTTTTTTTCCTGCCGCTGCCGCTACTGCTGCTACCGCATTATTTTCTGCTTTTTTGATTGCTTTTTTTGCTTTTTTTGCTTTATTGGCTGCTAGTTCTTCTTTTGCAGCAGCTAATGCAGCCGTGACATCGATGGAACCCTCAGGTGGCGGGCCTGGGCCCAAGGGAGCGCGAAGACCGCGAGCGTCAGCTGGACTTGGCGTGCCATTATTGGCCGAACGAGCAGGAGGAGGAGCAGTTCCAACATTACCATTATTATTATTTAAAAAAGCTTTTAATTTATTCTTATTCTCTTTAGTGGACGGATCTATATTATGAACATTTTCTGTAGTTTCAGTTCCAGCATTGCTATTATTATTTTCATTTAAAAAAGCTTTTAATTTGTTCTTATTCTCTTTAGTGGATG
>Ga0114963_10000558_pt1 | contig 24868 bp, 24 predicted proteins | sample C_131016_EF_Meta_FD_87019 | JGI IMG/M metagenome (GOLD analysis project Ga0114963, IMG submission 87019) | Freshwater microbial communities from Lake Croche, Canada to study carbon cycling - C_131016_EF_MetaG | ecosystem: Environmental > Aquatic > Freshwater > Lake | place: Lake Croche, Canada...
ATCGTGATCGGCGCAATGGCCCGTCATGCTGAGGTCGCGACCTCGGATGTGGTGCGTGAGGCTATTCCGGCTCTGGCCGCTCTGGCCGGCGGTATCGGTGATCCGGCCGTGCGCAACCGTGGTACGATCGGCGGTTCGGTCGCCAATAATGATCCGTCAGCCGATTATCCTGCAGCCTTGCTGGCTTTGGGGGCGACCATCGTCACCAACAAGCGCAAGATTGCGGCCGATGATTTCTTCCAGGGCATGTTCACCACCGCGCTCGAAGAGGGCGAGATCATCACCAAGGTCTCGTTTCCGGTTCCCGCCAAGGCGGCCTATGTGAAATTCCCGAATCCGGCTTCGCGCTATGCGATGGTTGGTGTCTTCGTGTCCAAAAAGGGCTCGGATGTGAAAGTGGCGGTGACGGGCGCGAGCAATGAGGGTGTGTTCCGCGCGGCCGGTCTGGAAGCCGCACTGAAAGGCAAGTTCAACCCGAAAGCGGTTGAAGGCGTTACGGTTGATGGCAGCAACTTCATTGCCGACATCCATGGCTCGGCTGATTACCGCGCCAACCTGGTCTCAGTGATGACCAAGCGGGCTGTGACCAAAGCCCTTGGCAAATAAGCGATTTGCCACTGTGAGATCAGCAGGCGGGCTGTTCTGGTCCGCTTGATGGTCTTGGTTGTATAAAGATGCCTTGGTGCGCCCGTGCCAAGGTATTTTGTTTTGCAGATGACCATCTCCGGCCCTCTTTTGTGTCCGGAATGGTCCGACTCAGGAGCCGCCTGCATGATCCGCGCTGTCCCAGCCTCAATCGATGACACCCAGAGCATGTTGTCCCAAACCGGCTATGTCGCAGACCGCGCTTTGGCAACGGTTGTCTATCTGGCCCTCAAGATGGGCCGTCCCTTGCTGCTGGAAGGCGAGGCGGGGGTCGGCAAAACCGAAATCGCCAAATCCCTGTCGGCCATGCTGGGTCGCAAGCTGATCCGCATGCAGTGCTATGAGGGGCTGGATGTCGCCTCTGCCGTCTATGAATGGAATTATGCCGGACAGATGATGGCGATCCGGCTGGCGGAAGTGGAGGGAACGACCGATCGCGCCCGGCTGGAATCCGATCTTTTTTCCGAGCGCTATCTGATCAAGCGGCCTTTGCTGCAGGCTTTGGAGCCCGATACAAGGGGGCCGCCCGTGCTGCTGATCGACGAGCTGGATCGGACCGATGAGGCATTCGAAGCCTTTCTGCTCGAAATCCTGTCCGATTATCAGGTTTCGGTGCCCGAATTCGGCACAGTCAAGGCCGAACATCCGCCGATTGTCATCGTCACCTCCAACCGCACCCGTGAAATCCACGATGCGCTGAAACGGCGTTGCCTCTATCACTGGGTCGATTATCCCGATGCCGGACGCGAACTGGCCATTCTGAAAGCCAAGGCGCCCCAGGCACCCGAGGCGCTGACCAGACAGATTGTCGGCTTCGTGCAGGCCTTGCGCAAACAGGATCTGTTCAAGGTGCCCGGCGTGGCTGAAGCGCTTGATTGGGCCTCGGCACTTGTCGAACTGGATGCGGTTGCGCTTGATCCCAAGCTGGTCTCCGATACGCTTGGTGTGCTGTTGAAGTATCAGGACGATATCCAGAAAATGCAGGGCTCCGACATTGCCAAAATGTTGAGCGAGATCGGCAAGGGATAGGTCCAGCCGATGTCGGGCCGTCTCGCAGACAACATTGCCTATTTTGCCCGTGCTTTGCGCGAGGCGGGGATGCGGCTCGGGCCGGGTTCGGTGCTGGACGCCGTCGAGGCGCTGACAATCGCGGATCCGCACAGTAAAACCGACTTTTATTGGGTTCTCCATTCGGTTTTTGTCAAAAAACACGAAGATTCCGGATTGTTCGATCAGGCTTTTGCGATATTTTTCCGCCGGCGTGCCTTCATGGACAAGCTGATCGCCTCCATGTCGCCGCGCGCGCCGGCCGCCCCCGATGATCCCGACCGCAAACCCGATGCGGGTGCGTTGCGGGTCGCCGAGGCCCTGTTGCCGAAAGCCAAAAATGACGAACCGCCCGAAGAGGAGAAAAAGGAACTCTCGGCACGGTTGACCATCTCGGATCGTGAAATTCTGCAATCGCGTGACTTCGCGCAGATGACCGCCTCCGAAATCCTGCAGGCCAAGCAGTTGATCGACCGCATGGTGCTGCCCGATGACACGGTAATGGCGCGGCGGTTTGTGCCTGTGAACAAAGGCGGGGTCATCGACCCGCGCCGGACCCTGCGCAATTCGCTGAGGGCAGGCGGGGCGATCATCGATCTGGCCTATCGCGACCATTCGCATCGACATCCGCCGATCGTCGCCTTATGCGATATTTCCGGCTCAATGGCCGAATATGCCCCGCTTTTCCTGCATTTTCTGCATGCTTTAACCGATAAACGCCGGCGTGTTGAAACTTTTCTGTTCGGCACGCGCTTGACCAATGTCACCCGTTCCTTGCGCAAACGCGATCCCGACGAGGCATTGGCGCTGTGCGGCGCACAGGTCGAGGACTGGTCGGGCGGCACCCGCATCGGCGCAAGCCTGCACCGTTTCAACCGTGACTGGTCCCGCCGTGTCTTGGGGCAAGGGGCTGTGGTATTGTTGTTTACCGATGGTCTGGAGCGGGATGATCTCGACAGTCTGAAAGCCGAAATGGGCCGTCTGCACCGCTCGTCGCGCCGGCTGGTCTGGGTCAATCCCTTGCTGCGTTTCGGCGGTTTCGAGGCCAAAGCCCAAGGCATTCGCACCATGCTGCCGCTGGTCGATGATTTTCGGCCAATCCATTCATTGGCGGCGATGGCCGATCTGGTCAAGGTTCTGTCAGCCGGGCCATCTCGGCAGTATGATCCGAAAACATGGTTGAAATTGGCTGGATGAGCGGGTTGTTCATGACAGGCCGGTAAAATCGGCCTATCCTGTCCCGATCATCAAGGGAGTGCGTGATGGCATTGGCGAGTGACAGCGACATTCTTGAACAGGCCGAGGCCTGGCATCGGGCCGGGCGGGGTGTGGCGATTGCAACGGTGGTCGAGACCTGGGGCTCGGCTCCGCGTCCGGTCGGCAGCCATTTGGTCATTGACGAGCAGGGCCATTTTCTCGGCTCGGTGTCCGGCGGTTGTGTCGAGGGGGCTGTGGTCAGCGAAGCGATGGATGTGATCGGTTCCGGCATGCCGCGCCTGCTTGAGTTCGGCGTCGCCGATGAAACCGCCTGGCAGGTCGGCCTGTCCTGCGGTGGCAAGATTGCCGTCTATGTCGAAAAGGTCGTGTCATGAAAGCGGCATTCCTGCAGGCCATGAATGCAGAGCGGGCGGCCCGCCGTGCTTGTGTGCTGGTGACCGATCTGGCGCAAGGGGCGCAGCGTCTGGTGCTGTCCGCGGGCATTGCCGCCGACCCGCTGCATCGGGACCTCGAAACCGCCTTGCGGATGGGCAAAAGCGGTATGATCGACCACGAGACAGGCCGCTATTTTCTCACCGTCCAGGCGCCTGCTTTGCGGATTGTTGTGGTGGGGGCCGTACATGTGTCGCAGGCTCTGGCCTCGATGGCGCATCTGTTGGGGCATCGGGTGATTGTGGTCGACCCGCGCACCGCCTTTGCCTCCAAAGAACGCTTTCCCGACGCCGATCTGTTGGCGCAATGGCCCGACGAGGCCCTGCCGGTGGTCGGGATCGACCGTTACACGGCCTTTGTCGCACTGACCCATGATCCCAAGATCGATGATCCCGGATTGGTGGCCGCCCTGAAATCGGATTGTTTCTATATCGGGGCTTTGGGATCACGCAAAACCCACGCGAAACGGCTGGAACGTCTGGGCAGTGCAGGGTTTGTGGCGGAGCATCTGGCCCGCATCCATGCGCCGATCGGTCTGGATATCGGTGCGGTCAGTCCGGCGGAAATCGCCTTGTCGATCATGGCTGAAATCACTGCCGCACAACGCAAAAAGCCCGAACGTCCCGCAGGTTCGTGATGATCTTTGCCGATGTTCCTCTGTCGCAGGCCGAAGGGGCGATTGCCGCCCATTCCATCCGTCTGGGCGATCTGGTCATCAAAAAAGGCGTGGTGCTGACAGCCCAGCATGTCAAGGGCCTTGCCGCTCTTGCGATCGATCGCGTCACCATTGCGCGGCTCGAGCCCGATGATACCGACGAAAACACCGCGGCCGCACGGCTGGCGCAATCCCTGTTGGGTGCCAATGTGATGGCGCATGGCCCAGCCACCGGACGCGCCAACCTGTTTGCGACCGCCGATGGCGTTTTGCAGGTCGATGCCGCGCGGATCGACGCCATGAACATGGTGGATGAAGCGCTGACTGTGGCCACATTGCCCAATTGGCGGGTGGTGCAGCGCGGCGAGATGATCGCGACTGTGAAAATTATTCCTTTCGCGGTTCCCTCCACGCTGCTCGAGCAAAGTTTTGCGGCCGCGGGGGTGCTCTCACCCGTGTCTGTGGCGGCTTTCAAGCCGCTGCGCGTCGGCCTGATCGCAACCAGTCTGCCCGGGCTGAAACCGGCCGTGATCCGCAAAACCTCGGATGTGCTGGCCAAGCGGTTGCAAACCGGACAGGCCAGCCTGACCGCCGAAGAGCTGGTGGGGCATAAAAGTGCCGATGTGGCCGAGGCGATAGCCCGCATGGGGGGCGGGGTGGACCTTCTGGTGCTGTTCGGCGCCTCGGCGATGACCGACCGGCGGGATGTTTTGCCGACGGCCATCGAGCAGGCCGGCGGTTCGATCATCCATTTCGGATTGCCGGTTGACCCGGGCAATCTGCTGCTGCTGGGTCAGTGGACGCGGCCTGACGGAAAGACCATTCCGGTGATCGGCGCCCCGGGTTGCGCGCGCAGTCCGAAAGAGAACGGCTTTGACTGGGTTCTGCAACGCCTGATGGCAGGCCTTAAGGTGACCCGCGAGGATATGATGCGGATGGGCCATGGCGGCTTGCTGATGGAGATTGTCCAGCGCGGCCAGTTGCGCGCCGATCTGGGCAGTGTGGAATGAGCTGGGCGGCCATCATCCTCGCGGCGGGCCGTTCCAGCCGGATGGGCAATTCACATAAACTGCTTGAAGAATTAAGAGGTAAGCCTCTGATAAATCATGTTATTGATGCGGCAGAAAAAGCATTTCTCGCACCCCTTTTGCTGGTGACAGGCTACAGGCAGGCCGATGTTTCAGCCTTGGCGCACGGCCATGACATCGAGGAAGTGTTCAACCCCGATTATGCCTCGGGCATGATGTCGTCTGTGGTTGGCGGGTTGCGTGCTGTGCCCGAGACCTGCCAAGGGGCGGTGATCCTGCTGGGCGATATGCCGATGATCACGCCGCAGCATATCCGCGCTGCCATTGCCGCTTTGCAGGCGAAGCCGGAGGCCTTGGCCGCCGTGCCTGTCTATCGCCGGCAATGGGGGCACCCCGTGGTGATGCGTCGCGGCCTGTTCGGGGCTGTGATGGGGTTGTCGGGCGATCACGGGGCGCGTGCGGTGCTCAAAGCCCATCTGGCACAGGTGGTTGAAGTGCCGATTGATGATCCCGCCATCCTGCTTGATCTCGATACGCCGGAAGCGCTCGCGCTGGCCAGACAAAGCGGGTCCGCTCGTCTTACCCCTTGAGGTTGCGTGCCGATGGGCTCTGTTTTGCCATGCGGCAGCGGTCGGAGCAGAAGCGCACCTCGTCCCAGACCCGTTCCCATTTTTTACGCCATGCGAAGGGCAAGCCGCAGGTCTGGCAGTGTTTGGTCGGCAAATCGGCCTTTTTGCGCATTTTTGCCATGTCATCCCCTTGTGTTGATTCGATCCAAACACGCTTTGGCAACGTAATATACGCAGATGAAGTGTCAGGAGATGTGTGCAATGGCTCGCAATCATGTGATTTTCGGTGGTTATGGTGGTGTCGGTCTGGCAATAGCCCGGCGTTTGGTGGCTTCCGGCGATCATGTGCATCTGGTGGGACGCCATCAAGAGCGGTTGCAACACGCCGCCACCTCCTTGGGAGCCACCAGCAGCCTATGCGATGTCCTGGTGCCTGAACAGATCACGCAGGCCCTCAACGACGCCCAAAGCCATGGGCCGATCCATGGCCTGTGTTATGCCGTCGGCACCATCAACCTCAAGCCACTAGCCCGTTTGGCTGTTACGGATTTCGAGCAGGATTATCGTGTCAATGCGCTCGGGGCTGCGCTGGCCATTCAGGCCGCCGTTGCCGGTTTGAAAGCCTCCGAGGGGATTGCCTCCGTCCTGCTGTTTTCTTCGGTCGCCGTGGCGCAGGGCTTTCCGGCCCATGCCTCGATCGCCATGGCCAAAGGAGCGGTTGAGGCCCTGACCCGCTCGCTAGCCACCGAATTGTCGCCAAAAATCCGCGTCAACTGCATTGCGCCGTCCTTGACCCGCACCCCTTTGGCGGCTGGCCTGACAGGCAATGAAGCGATGGCAACTGCCATTGCCGGGATGCATGCGAGCCAGCGTCTGGGCGAGGTTGATGACATTGCACCATTGGCCTGTCTGCTGTTGGGCGAAGAAGCGGGCTGGATGACCGGGCAGGTGATCGGGGTTGATGGCGGACGCTCGACATTACGCGTCAAGGGTTGATGGGCTGCACTAGAAGCGGCGCGCGGCCATGATGGCGGTATAAAGCCCGCGATGGGCCAGGCTGTCCTTCTCATAGCCAAGCGCGAGATGATACTCGTTGCCGAGCATTATGAGGCCGCCGAACGCTGCACCAAGGCGTTGGCGCTGGAAGGAGCGGTCCCGATAGACTGTGATTTCGGGGCCGATCATTATTTCTTTGGTCAATGGCAGCATCACAGAGCTTTTGTAGGTCACGCCGCGCAGAATGGTATCGACATCCATCTGCACGGAGAGAACCAGACCGTTGCGCCATCGCTCGATCATCGTGCCCGCCAGGGTTGCGGTCTGGATGCGTTCGAAAAGGACAGTATTGGCCTGATTGGTGCGGATGCTCCACTGCCTGCCGATAGCGACGGCATAATAGCTATCGGCTTTGACCATCTCCCAGCCGACTGTGAAGGCGTTGAGCGTGTTGCGATCCTGATGGGCCGCGGGAGTGGCGGCGAGACTGTCGCGCCCCTGATGGGGTGTGGTGATGAGACCGCGCTTGGCCATCATAAAGCCGCCTCCCCATTCCTCATCGCCGCGCAAGGACAGTTTCAGGCTGGTGGTGATCAGCCGCGGGGCGTTGGAGTTGTCGAACTGGTTGAACATCACCAAGGCATCATCCCTGGCCCCGCGCGCGCTGGTCAGGGCATTGGTTTGTGGTGCGCATAATGCAAAACCGCCGATCATCTCGCACGCCTGAGCCGGACAAGAGCCCGTCAGCAGACCTGAAAGCCCGAAAACCAGCCCGGGAATAACCCATTGAATGGTCTTCAGCCTAAATCGCATCGATATCATCCGAATTGGCCACGGAGTAGGTCAGATTCGAATTCTGGTGTTTGCGAACTGTGCTGAACCTGTCGGAATTGACAGGGGCAGGCCTAGATCAACCCCATGCCTTTAAGACTGGCATGGCCATTGCGGCCGACGATAATGTGGTCATGCAGCAAAATGCCCAGAGGCTTGGCAATGTCGGCGATCTCGCGGGTCATCGCGATATCGGCCTGCGACGGGGTCGGATCGCCCGACGGATGGTTGTGGACCAGGATCAGGGCAGAGGCATTCAATTCCAGTCCGCGCCGGACCACTTCGCGCGGATAGACGGGGGTGTGGTCGACTGTGCCGGTCTGTTGCAACTCGTCTGCCAGCAGGCCGTTGCGTTTGTCGAGAAACAGGATGCGGAACTGCTCGACCTCGGCAAATGCCATCGCAGCGCGGCAATAATCGATCACCGAGGACCACGAGGACAGCACTTCGCGTTTGGTTATGGCCCCCTTGGCCAGCGAGAGCCCGGCCGCCTCGATGATCTTGATGTCGAGGGCTGTCTGTTCGCCCAAGCCCTTGATCGTCAGCAAACGCGCCATCGGCGCACCGATAACCTCGGCAACCGAGCCGAATTGGCTGATCAGCATTTTGGCCAACGGTTTGACATCGCGTTGCGGGATCGAGCGAAATAAAACCAATTCGAGCAATTCGTAATCCTGCAACCCGTCAACACCCACGCGTGCAAAGCGTTCTCTCAACCTCTGGCGGTGGCCGTGCCGGTGGTCCTCCTCGCTCGGGTCTTGAGGGCGGGGAGGAGCATCGGTCATGGGCAGGGCTTTCAGCGTTCAGGCAGGCCGGGTTGGAAGCCTTCGAGGCCACGCGGGGAATAGGTGAAGACCTCGCAACCGGTCTCGGTCACGCCCAGCGTATGTTCGAATTGGGCCGAGAGCGAGCGGTCACGGGTGACGGCCGTCCAGCCATCATTGAGCACTTTAACCTGCGGACGGCCCAGATTGATCATCGGTTCGATGGTAAAGAACATGCCGGGTTTCAATGTCACGCCCTCGCCCGAGCTGCCGTAATGCAGGATATTGGGCTCGTCATGGAACAGTTGGCCCAAGCCATGCCCGCAAAAATCACGCACCACCGAGCAACGCTCACTTTCGGCATAACTCTGGATCGCATAGCCGATATCGCCGGTTGTCGCGCCCGGTTTGACCGCTGCAATGCCGCGAACCAGCGATTCATAGGTGACTTCCACCAGCCGTTCGGCCCGGCGCGGCAAGGCTCCCACCGCATACATGCGGCTGGAATCGCCATGCCAGCCATCGACAATCAGCGTGACATCGACATTGATGATGTCGCCTTCGCGCAAGGCTTTGTCATTGGGAATGCCGTGGCAGACCACATGATTGACCGAGGTGCAGATGGCCCGGCGATAGCCGCGATACATCAACGGGGCCGGATAGGCCCCGTGGTCCATCGCGAATTGGAAGCACAGGCTGTCGAGATCATCGGTGGTGACACCCGGGCGCACGGCATCATAAACCAGATCGAGTGCCTCGGCGGCCAGACGGCCGGCCTTGCGCATGCCCTCGAAGGCTTGCGGGCCGTGGATCTTGATTTTGCCCGGCTGGCGACGCTGGGATGAGTGCGCTTCAATAAAGGTCATAATTGTCATTGGTTCAAACGGCGGCCAAAGGCAAGCCTGTTGTGTCGTTTCATCCGACGATTTTGGTTGATGACTGCGGGCTTTCCCGCCATCAGGCTTGAGAATAATCGTTCAAGCTGATCTATTCCAGCCCCGAAAGCGAGGCACATCATGTCAGACACATCCCTTGTGACAGCGGCCATTCTGGTGATCGGCGACGAAATCCTGTCCGGTCGCACCAAAGACAAGAATATCGGCTATATCGCCGAGTATCTCACTGCCGTGGGGATCGATCTGCGCGAGGTTCGGATCGTGCCCGATGACGAGGACGAAATCGTCACGGCCGTGCGTGTTCTGTCGGGCCGCTATACCTATCTGTTCACCACGGGCGGCATCGGTCCGACCCATGATGATATTACCGCCGATTGTATCGCCAAGGCGGCCGGGGTGGGCATCGACCACGATCCGCGCGCGGTGGCGATGCTGCGCGAGCGTTTCCCCAATCCTGCCGATCTGAACGAGGCCCGTTTGCGCATGGCACGGATCCCGTTCGGGGCCGATTTGATCGACAATCCCATTTCCCGCGCGCCGGGCTTCATGCTCGGCAACATCATCGTGATGGCAGGCGTGCCGTCGATCATGCAGGCCATGTTTGAAAACGTGCTGCCGCGCCTCAAGACCGGCACGAAATTGCTGGCCCGCTCGATTGACTCCGGCGGACGCCCCGAAGGCGCCTATGCCAGCGGCCTCGGAGGAGTGCAAAAAGCTTTTGAGGGCGTCATCATCGGTTCCTATCCGAGCTTCGACGGCAAACGGTTCCAGAACCAGATTGTTGTCCGCGCCCGCGATGAAGCTTTGCTGGAGGCGGCTGCTCAGGCCGTGCAGGTCATGCTCGACGGTTTGCCGCCCCACGCCTGATCATTGAAGAGACTTGCCCGGACAGTCGACGACAGAGGAACCCGCCATGGCCAATCCCGCAAATCCCAAAGCTTTCCCTGTCTCATGGGACCAGTTTCATCGTGATGCGCGGGCTTTGGCATGGCGGTTGGCGGGGACGGGGCCGTTTTCGGCCCTTGTCTGCATCACCCGCGGCGGGCTTGTGCCGGCGGCCATTGTGGCGCGCGAGCTGGAATTGCGGATGATCGAAACCATCTGCATTGCCAGTTATCATGACTATAAATCTCAAGGCGAATTGCAGGTGCTCAAGCCGATCACCGAACAGATCCTGTCGATGTCCTCCGATGGTAGCGGAATTTTGGTGATCGATGATCTGGTCGATACCGGCAAAACCGCCAAAATTGTGCGCGACATGCTGCCCAAAGCCCATATTGCAACGGTTTATGCCAAACCGGCAGGCCGCCCGCTGGTCGATACATTCGTCACCGAAGTGTCGCAGGATACCTGGATCTATTTCCCGTGGGATATGGGCCTGTCCTATCAGGAACCGATTGCCAACGTGCCTTCCCATTGATTCCAGTTGTTTATTTTTGATTTTTTGCATTTTTCCTTTGCAGTGCTTCTGGAAATCACTAACTTTGGCATTATACAATAGTATAAAGGCCAAACATTATGCCTGATTTGCGGGTGGAGCAGACATTATTCTCGGCCCTGTTGGGAGCGCGGGACAAATTCGGTGGCGGAACGCTGGCGATCGAAGATCCCGAACGCGCGCCACTGAGCTATGACCGCTTGATCCTCGGTGCGCTGGTGCTCGGCAAGGCATTTGCACGCGAGACGGAGCGGGGGGAGACTGTCGGCCTCCTGCTGCCCAGCGTTAATGCGGCCGCTGTGAGCCTGTTCGGCCTATCGGCCTATGGGCGGGTGGCCTCGCCGTTGAATTTCACCGCAGGCCTCAAAAATCTGCGTTCCGCCGTCCATTCGGCTGAAATTTCCACCATCATCACTTCCCGCAAATTCATCGACGTTGCCAAGCTCGACGAGGTCGTTTCCGGCCTGTCCGAGGGCGGCAAGGTCCGCTTTCTCTATCTGGAAGATGTGCGCAAGTCTCTGACATCGCTGGACAAGATCATGGGCGTGCTCAAGGCGCAGCTGGCGCGTTTCTATCATGACCGCCACGCGCTGGGTGCGGATGAGGCGGCAGTGGTGCTCTACACCTCCGGATCGGAGGGTGACCCCAAGGGCGTGGTGCTGACCAATGCCAATCTGATCGCCAATGTCGACCAGCTGCGCCAGCATCTGGGTGTCGAGCTGGCGGCCGGGCAAATCCTGTTGAATCCCTTGCCGATTTTCCATTCCTACGGGCTGTTGGGCGGTTTGCTGCTCGGGCTTTATACCGGGACGCGGATTGTCCTGTTCCCCAGCCCGATCCAGTATCGCCAGGTGGCCAAACTGGTGCGGGAGACCAAAGCGACCATTTTGCTCGGGACCGACACTTTTCTGCAGGGCTGGTGGCGCGCGGGTGACGCAGGCGATTTCGACACGGTGAAATTTGTTGTGGCGGGTGCGGAACGGGTCAAAGAGGCAACACGCCGCATGTGGTCTGCCGCCGGCACGGTCTTGCTGGAAGGCTACGGGGTCACCGAATGTGCCCCGGTCGTGTCGCTGAATACGCTCGAGGGCAACCGTCCCGGCACGGTCGGACGGATGCTGCCGGAGCTGGAATACCGGCTCGATCCCGTCGAGGGCATTGCCGAGGGGGGACGTCTGTTCATCCGTGGCCCCAATGTGATGGCGGGCTATATCTATGCCACCGAGCCGGGTGTGCTGGTGCCTCCCGAGGGTGGTTGGCACGATACCGGCGATATTGTGAGTGTGGATCAGGACGGCTACATCACCATCATGGGCCGCGCCAAACGCTTTGCCAAGATCGGCGGCGAGATGATCTCGCTCGGTGCGGTCGAAAGCCTGGCGGCCAGCCTCTGGCCCGATGCAACCCATGTGGCAGTCACCCTGCCGGACCCCAAAAAGGGCGAGCAGATCATTCTGGTCTCCGACATGGCGAGTGCTGACCGCTTGGCTCTGCTGGCCCATGCTCAGCAACAGGGTTACCCCGAATTATGGGTGCCTCGGGCGATTTTGGTGACGCCATCGATCCCCATCCTTGGTTCCGGCAAGATCGATGCGGTTGCAACGCAGGAACTCGCCCGCTCGATGCGCTCGATGTTGAGTTGAGCGGGCTGGAATAAAGCCATCATTTTGCGCAGAAAACTGGTGCCGGTGGCGGGAATCGAACCCGCACTGTAACGATTTTAAGTCGTCTACCTCTACCGTTGGGTTACACCGGCACTTTACCCAAATGGCTCAACCAAGCCATGGCTTTCCCGAACAAGGGGAAACCTTGTTTGGCAACCCTTCTTGGCTAGCTTGCCCGGGATGAATCGGCAAGTCTCATCTGTGGAAATTGTCATTTGTGCGGATGATCCGCTCATCGGACCGGCTTTTATTCCCCTTGCAGCACATCATGGTTGATAGGCCAGCAAAAACCCGCCTATGCAGGGCATGGCGGGTTTTAAAGTGCGGGTGCCTCATGGCCGAAGGCGCCTGGGCCTCCGGCCTGTGCGGATCAGGAGCAGCCGGTGGTCGAGCCGCAGGTGTCGCATTTCAGGCAGGTGCCGTTACGGACCAGCGTGAAATTGGCACATTCGGGGCAACTTTCGCCGACATAGCCTTTCATCCGGGCTTCTGTGCGCTTATCCATACCGCCTGCCGATTTCGCAGCCGCAGCCTTGGTCGCGGGGGCTGTAAAGGCCAGGCCAGCCAATTCGGCTTCACCGACCACTGTCTCGCTCTGTGCGTCGAGATCGCCCTTCAACGCTGTTGCGCCGATGCTGACATAGCCCGAAGCCGAGGAGGAGGAGCCGTCGGCCGCACGCGCCTCGAACGAGGCGCCGCCTTCGATCGACATCAGATTGGTCGGCTTGCCGCGCACCAGGCCCTTGGACACGATGCGGTTGGCATTGTAGGACGCAGGCGCCTTGCCCTCGTCTTCACCCTTGCCGATCGTATCGAAACCGATAGCTTCGGGCGACACATGCGCCAGATCGTTGCGGCCGAGATAGGAAATTGCCAATTCTCGGAACACGTAATCGAGCACCGATGTCGCATTCTTGATCGCATCATTGCCCTGCACAAAGCCGGCTGGCTCGAAGCGGGTGAAGGTGAAGGCTTCGACGAATTCTTCCAACGGCACGCCGTATTGCAGGCCGAGCGAGATCGCGATGGCGAAATTGTTCATCAGCGAGCGGAAGGCGGCACCTTCCTTGTGCATGTCGATGAAGATTTCGCCGATGCGGCCATCCTCGTATTCGCCGGTGCGCAGATAGACCTTGTGGCCTCCGACAACGGCTTTCTGGGTGTAGCCCTTGCGGCGGTCAGGCAGGCGGTCACGGTCACGGACGCGTTCGATCCGTTCGACGACCCGTTCGACGATCTTTTCGGCCATGGCGGTGGCGCGGGCCGCCGCAGGCTGGTTGAGCAGAGCTTCCAGACCCTCTTCGGCCTCTTCCTCGTCATCCGAGATCAGCTGGCTGTTGAGCGGCTGCGACAGTTTGGAGCCGTCGCGGTAGAGCGCATTGGCCTTCAAAGCCAGTTTCCATGAAAGCATATAGGCGTTTTTGCAATCATCGACGGTGGCATCATTGGGCATGTTGATGGTTTTGGAAATCGCGCCCGAAATGAACGGTTGGGCCGCAGCCATCATGTGGATGTGGCTTTCCACCGACAGATAGCGTTTGCCGATGCGGCCGCACGGATTGGCGCAATCGAACACCGAATAATGCTCGACCTTCAAATGCGGTGCGCCTTCCAGCGTCATCGCGCCGCAGACGTGGATATTGGCCAGTTCCAGATCCGCTTTGTTGAAGCCGAGGAACGGCAGCAGTTCAAAGGTCGGATCGGACAGTTTTTCAGCAGGCACTTTCAGGACATTGACCAGGAAGTCTTCGCCCAAAGTCCATTTGTTGAACACGAACTTGATGTCGAAAGCCGAAGCCATGCCCTTTTCGAGGGTTTCGATCTTCTCGTCGGTAAAGCCCTTGGCCCGCAGCGAGCCGTGGTTGACCACCGGCGCCTGGGCAATCGAGCCGTGACCGACAGCATAGGCCTCGATTTCGGCAATTTCGGCTTCGGTATAGCCGAGCGTGCGCAAGGCTTCGGGAACGGCACGGTTGATGATCTTCCAATAGCCGCCACCGGCCAGTTTCTTGAACTTCACCAGCGCGAAATCGGGTTCGATGCCGGTTGTGTCGCAATCCATCACCAGACCGATGGTGCCGGTCGGCGCAATCACGGTGGCCTGCGCATTGCGGTAGCCGTTACGCTCGCCCAGGGTCAGCGCCTTGTCCCATGCCGCACGGGCATGAGCGACCAAAGTCTGGTCGGGGCAGGAGGCGTGGTCGAGTGGCAGCGGGTTGACCGACAGGTTTTCATAGCCCGACGTCTTGCCATGGGCTGCCGCACGATGGTTGCGGATGACCCGCAACATATGTTTGGCGTTCTTCTTGTATTCGGGGAACGGACCCAATTCGCCTGCCATTTCGGCCGAGGTCGCATAGGCAATGCCGGTCATGATCGCGGTCAGCGAACCGCAAACCGCACGGCCTGCATCAGAGTCATAAGAAATGCCGTCGGTCATCAACAGGCCGCCGATATTGGCATAGCCGAGGCCGAGGGTGCGGTAGCGGTAGGACAATTCGGCAATTTCCTTGGAGGGGAACTGCGCCATCATCACCGAGACTTCAAGCACCACCGTCCACAACCGCACGGCATGTTCGTAGGATTCGACGTTGAAACGGCCGTCGGCCTCGCGGAACTGCAACAGGTTGAGCGAAGCCAGATTGCACGCCGTATCGTCAAGGAACATATATTCTGAGCAAGGATTGGACGCGCGGATCGGACCGGCTTCGGGGCAGGTGTGCCAGTCATTCATGGTCGAATTGAAATGCAGGCCCGGATCAGCCGACGCCCAGGCCGCATGGCCGATCTGCTCCCACAAATCGCGGGCTTTAAGGGTCTTGTGGACCTTGCCGTCGGTGCGGCGGATCAGGTTCCAGTCGCCGTCCGATTCCACGGCGCGCAGGAAATCGTCCTTGATCGACACGGAATTGTTGGAATTTTGGCCCGAAACGGTCAGATAAGCTTCGGAATCCCAGTCGGTGTCATAGGTGTCGAACTGGATTTCGGTATAACCCTGCTTGGCGAACTGCATGACGCGCTTGATATAGCTGTCTGGCACCATCACGCGGCGGGCCTGCTTGATCTCGCGCTTCAGAGCGGGATTCTTTTCCGGATCGAAGCAGGAATCAGCGGGGCCGTCGCAGTTGATGCAGGCCTTCATGATGGCCTTCAGATGCTTCTGGCACAGTTTGGAACCGGTCACGAGGGCGGCAACCTTCTGCTCCTCGCGTACTTTCCAGTCGATATAGGTTTCGATATCGGGATGGTCGGCATCCACCACCACCATTTTGGCGGCGCGGCGGGTTGTGCCGCCCGACTTGATGGCGCCAGCCGCACGATCGCCGATCTTCAGGAAGCTCATCAGGCCCGACGAACGGCCGCCGCCGGCCAGCTTTTCGCCTTCGCCGCGCAGCATCGAGAAGTTGGAGCCGGTGCCCGAACCATATTTGAACAAGCGGGCTTCACGCACCCACAGGTCCATGATGCCGCCTTCGTTGACCAGATCGTCGGCCACGCCCTGGATGAAGCAGGCATGTGGCTGCGGATGCTCGTAGGAGGATTTCGACTTGACCAGCTTGCCGGTCTGGAAATCGACGTAATAGTGGCCCTGTGACGGACCATCAATGCCATAGGCCCAATGCAGGCCGGTGTTGAACCATTGCGGGGAATTGGGCGCGCACATCTGCATCGCCAGCATGAAACGGTGTTCGTCGAAAAACGCCTGCGCATCGGCCTCGGTGGTGAAATAGCCACCCTTCCAGCCCCAATAGGTCCAGCAGCCTGCGAGGCGGTCAAAAACCTGCTTGGCACTCATTTCCGAGCCGTAACGCTCGCCTTCCGGCAATTTGGCCAGAGCCTTCTCATCAGGCTCCGAACGCCACAGCCATGATGGCACGCTGTTTTCTTCGACCTTCTTCAGGCGGGCGGGGACACCGGCCTTGCGGAAGTATTTCTGCGCCAGAACATCGGCAGCCACCTGGCTCCACTGTTCAGGAACCTCGATGTTTTCAAGGCGGAACACGATGGAACCGTCAGGATTCTTGATCTCGCTCGTCGCCGGACGGAAAGTGATTGCGTCGTAAGGTGATTGTCCGCTGGCAGTGTAGCGACGGTCGATAAGCATGTGAGTCCCCTAACGTTGGACGAAAATTCCGCCCTGGCCGGACATACGGCCCCATGAAAGTTGCAGTGTCGTTGTCCGTCACGGATGTGCGGACGACACCAAAGTCATGACCATGGCCGAAACCATAGCCCCCCAACCCGACCCCGCTTTTTGCGCGTCCATACCGGGCTCAACGGCGAAAAAACGCTGTTCGGCCAGAAAAACTCAGCAACCCTATCCTTGGCGGTTAGGGTTTGGACCGGTTCACCCGTCTACGGTTTATGTCAGGTCTTCACTTGTCCATATCCGCCGCGTTTCAGACTGGTCCCGCGTCGGTGTTTGGGCTGTTGATCAGGATTCTGACGCTAACGGCGACACCCTGCATCGTCAAGGTCTAGTGTGTCGATTATTTATATTCACTACATGTAGGGGGTAGGGCTGTGAATAATGGGCAAAAGACAGAGGCGATGCCAAGTGTCTAGAAAATCGAATAAAATTCGGATTGCACACAGAAAAAATCACCCCGTGCACCGGCACAGGATGAAGTATCACGCATCGTGGGCATGCCGCAGGGGACACAAGTGGCGTCCACAAGAGGGCACAGTCGAATCACAATTTGGCATGTCCGGTCGGGTGCAAACAGTCCGAAAATCGGTTTCTCCACAGCGAATCAAAGCAACAAAACCAATGTTGGACTGGACAGAGCGCGCAGGTCTCGCCATAGTCCGGCGCATATCGGGCTTTCGATTCAATTCCAGTTGTGATGCCGTCCGGCGTCCGCAGGGATTGGAGGACGGGCAAGCGATACTGACTGGCAACTGGTTGTGAACGGCCAAAGGGATAGTGATGAAACAGGTCCTGCTTCGTATTTTCACCTGGTGGAACGGTGCCACGGTCGGCACCCTGTTCCATACCTGGCGCAAGGGTGAGCGCGTCGGTGAAGACCAGTTCGGCAATGTCTATTACCAGACCAAGGGCGGCAAGGTTGATCCAGCTTTGGGGATTGTGCGGCGCTGGGTCATTTATAACGGCGAAGCCGATGCCACGACGATCCCGCCCGGCTGGTATGGCTGGATGCACCACAAACTCGATGTGCTGCCCTCTCAGGAAGGGTATGTGGAACGCGAATGGGAACAGCCCCACCAGCCCAACCATACAGGCTCGGCACTGGCCTATCGCCCGCAAGGCTCGATCCTGAAAGGCCAGCAGGCTCCCGCCAAGGGCAAGGACTACCAGCCCTGGACCCCCGCCTGAGAATCATCACAGGAGAGGCCGGATCAGCTCTGGCCTTTTTCTTTATTCGCTTTGTTTGATGATTATGTATGGCAAGTTCGGCTCTCCATGATTTTGCCGCCTTTTGCAGCGAGAGCTAACGGATCATTTCTGGCGGATCGAACGTGATACGGACCCAACCCAGCCTCCCTTTGCCACGTGCCTGGCGTTCGAGCCTTCGGACGGCTTTGTTGTGCGCTGTGCTGGGCCTGGCAAGTGCCCCCGTGCGGGCCGAGCGGATCGTCAATGCTTTTGCCGATTTTGCCGGTCTCGATAAAATCACCGGCCGGATCATTACCTTTTCGGTGTCGATCGATGAAATGGTGCAGTTCGGCACGTTGCGGCTGAAAGCGCGGGCCTGTTACAGCCGCCCGATCACCGAAGCACCGCAGACCGATTCCTTTGTCGAGGTCGACGAGGTCAAACTGAACAACCAGCTTGAACGCATCTTTTCCGGCTGGATGTTTGCCGCGAGTCCCGGCCTGCACGGGATCGAGCATCCGATCTATGACATCTGGCTGACGGGCTGCCATGACAACGTGGCGCCACCGCGCGAGGCTCCTGTGACCCCTGCAAAACCGGTGACCCCCGCCAAGCCCGCTGCACCGGCCAAACCGGCAGCTCCTGCCAAACCCGCTCCCAAACCGGCCGTCGTTAAGCAGCCGGTCGAATAGGCTTTGCCCTGTCAGGGGCGGGCTTGCTGGATGATGTGGATGATTTCGTCCGGGGTATCGGCTCGTTCGCGCCCGAGGGCATGGAAATCACCGTTTTGCTCCAGGGCATCGCGCAATATGCCGCGATACGAGAGCCGGTCCATCTCGATTGCTCCCAGACTGGTTAGATGCGGGGTGACAAATTGCGTGTCGAGCAAGCGATAGCCACCAAAAATCAGGCGGGCGACCAGAAAGGCGAGGGCGGTTTTGGACGCATCGGTTACGGTGTGGAACATGCTTTCGCCGAAAAACACCGCCCCGATCGACAGACCATACAGTCCGCCGACCAACTGGCCGTTTTGCCGGCATTCGATCGTATGGACCATGCCGCGATCAAACAGTTCTCCAAACAGGCCACGGATGCGGGGATTGATCCATGTGTCTTTGCGAGTCGAGGCACAGGCGCCGATAACGGCATCAAAATCCCGGTCAATGCTGATTGTGAAGGTGCCCGAGCGGATGGTCTGGCGCAGGCTTTTGCTCAGGCGGAAGCCATCGAGAGGGATCAGGCCGCGGGTGCGCGGCTCGACCCAGAACAGCGAGGGATCATCGGCTGATTCCGACATCGGAAACAGGCCCATCGCATAGGCCTGCAACACGATGTCTGCCGTTATATGATCGGGCGATGAGCGCATGGCGGCGTAATCCGTTACAAGGCCCACGATCGAACGAGGCGTTCAGGTGGCTTTGTCGTCCATCCCGCCCGAATTGAGAAATTTTTCCAGCCAATGGATGTCGTATTGGCCGTTTTGTACATCGGGATTGCGTACAAGTTCCCGAAACAGCGGCAAAGTACTCTCGATGCCTTCGATCACGAACTCATCGAGTGCGCGGCGCAAGCGCATCAGACATTCATTGCGGGTACGGCCATGTACGATCAGCTTGCCGATCAGCGAGTCATAATTCGACGGGATCCGGTAGCCCTGATAGGCCGCCGAATCGACGCGCACTCCCAAACCACCCGGAGGATGGAAATACTGGATCAGACCGGGTGAGGGGCGGAATGTGGCGGGATGTTCTGCATTGATCCGGCATTCGATGGCATGGCCATTGATGCGCACATCCTCCTGTTTGAAAGACAACGTGGCACCGGTTGCCAGCCTGATCTGTTCGTTGACCAGATCGATGCCCGTGATCATTTCGGTCACGGGATGCTCGACCTGAATTCGGGTGTTCATCTCGATGAAGTAGAAATGGCCGTCCTCATAGAGAAATTCGATCGTGCCTGCACCGAGATAGGCCAGTTTCTTCATCGCTTCTGCGCAAATCATGCCGATTTTTTCGCGCTCCTCGGCATTGAGGGCCGGCGAGGCAGCTTCTTCCCACACTTTCTGATGGCGGCGTTGCAACGAGCAATCGCGCTCACCCAGATGCACGGCATTGCCCTTGCCGTCGCCCAAGATCTGGATTTCGATATGGCGTGGCTTTTCGAGATATTTTTCAAGATAGACCGCATCATCACCGAAAGCCGCTTTGGCCTCGGTGCGCGCGGTTTGCAGCGCATTAACCAGATCGCTCTGGCTTCGCGCCACTTTCATGCCGCGCCCGCCGCCGCCCGCTGCGGCCTTGACGATGACCGGATAGCCGATCTCGCCGGCAATCTTCAAAGCCTCCGCATCTTCCGTCACACCGCCCTCGGAGCCGGGTACGCAAGGGATGCCAAGCCGCAATGCGGTGCGCTTGGCTTCGATCTTGTCACCCATGATGCGGATATGCTCGGCCTTGGGACCGATGAAATGGATGTTGTGGCTTTCCAGAATCTCTGCAAAACGGGCATTTTCCGACAGGAAACCATAGCCTGGATGTACCGCATCCGCCCCCGTGATCTCGCAGGCTGCCAATAGCGCGGGAATGTTGAGATAGCTGTCGGTGGCCGGAGCCGGACCGATACAGACGCTCTCGTCGGCGAGTTTGACATGCATGGCATCGGCATCGGCCGTGGAATGGACAGCCACAGTGGCGATGCCGAGTTCCTTACAGGCGCGCAGAATGCGCAGGGCAATCTCTCCGCGATTGGCAATGAGGATCTTGTCAAACATGGGTCGTTTACTCGATGCTCATCAGGATTTGGCCGAATTCGACGGGCTGCTTGTCATCCACGAAAATCGCTGTCACGGTTCCGCCATGCGGGGCAACAATGTCGTTGAAGGTTTTCATCGCCTCGATGAGCAGGATCTTGTCCCCTGCACTGACCGACGAGCCGACTTCCACATAGGCCTTGGCTTCGGGAGAGGGGCGGCGATAGGCCGTGCCGACCATCGGCGAAGGCACGCCGCCTGCTACTTCCTTGGGCTTGGGCTGGGAATGATGGTTGGCTGCCGTGACCATCGGGGCCGTCACCGGCGCAGGAGCCGGAGCAGCCACCGAAACGGCGACAGGAGCCGCTTGGGTGATTTGACGGGCAACACGGATGCGCAGATCACCTTTTTCCACTTCGATTTCGCTCAAATGCGTCTCGGTCAGCATTTTGGCGAGCTGACGGACCAGCTTGGGGTCGATGGCTGAATGATCGGCATTGTGTTTGTCAGTCATGATCTTTGGTATCCGTTGCTGTCTGTTTGATGATTCGAGGCTCATCAATCTCTGTCATATCCATAAACAATCACGGGCTTGGGGGAAAGATTGTTCTTTAGACCCGCCAAATCAGTGCAGAATATGGTTTCTAAACTGGGTGTTTACCCGCAACGTGCCTTGCCGCAGCGGCGTGTGTTGTCGATCGCCGATTTCAGCGCATCATACCCGACGGCACCGAACACCACCTCGTTGCCCACCACATAGGCCGGTGTGCCTTGCAGGCGCAGGGCATCGGCAATGGTCATGGTTTCGGACAACAGGGTTTTGGTCTCGGTCAATTCCATATCCTTGCTGAGTTTGGAGAGATCCGCACCCAAATCCTTGGCCACCGCCAAAGCCCGGTCTTTACCGATACGTCCTTTGCTTTCCAGCAGTTTCTGGTGGAATTCGAGGTATTTGGCACCGGAGAACTGCTGGCGGGCCGCAACCGCGACAACCGCGGCCTCGACTGATTCCGGACCCAGCACAGGGAAATCGCGGATCACCACTCGTAATTTACTGTCTTCCTTGACCAGTTTGACCAGATCATTGAGTGCACTTTTGCAATAGCCGCAATTATAGTCGAAAAACTCCACCAGCGTGACATCCCCCTTGGGATTCCCGATCACCGTCGCGCGTGCCGACTGACTCAAAGCGGGCATCAATTCGGTCACCGCTTTGGCTTGGGCAGCTTTCTCGTTCTCGGTTTGCCGTTTTTCCAGCTCGTTCATCGCCTCCTGAATTATTTCGGGATTGGCGATCAGATATTCCTTGATCAGTACGCGGTTCGATTCTTTCTGCTCGGGCGAAAAATCAGCCGCGCGGGCCGGCAGCGGCATCATCATGACCAGCACCAGTCCGACTGCGGCCAGAGCCGTAGTGCAGTATGCGAACCATGAGCGGTATGAACGGGACTGTGTCATCACAAAATTATCCTTGAAAAATCAACCGGTCAGGTTTTCGGGGGGCGGTAATTGAGAATTTCGTCGGCCTTGAACCAGGCCGGCGTATTCGGCGTCAGTTGGTCCTTGGCACGCGAGGCGTGATTGGCGGCAGCGGTATAATCGCCGGCATAGAAATAGGCACGGGCCGAATTCAGTTCGGCCTGGCCGATCTGTCCCTTGCGGCTATAGGCCGTGGCCAGATGGCGGTAGCCGTCGGGGCTGTCGGGTTCGCGCTGCACGGCATTGGACAATTCAGATATGGCTTCATCGACTAAAGCGGGGTTTTCGGACGCCACCAGCGCGTGGCCCAGCATGATGCGGATCAATCCGGCACTCGGGGCCAGTGACACCGCCTTGCGCAAATCGGCAATGGCCTCTTTGGCGCGGCCGAATTCCAGCAGGGTTTGACCGCGCAACTCCCAGAAATAGGGGTTTTGCGGCTGTTCCCTGATCAGTCCGTCGATCTTGGTCAAAGCCTCGCTGATCCGCTTGGTGCGGTAATCGACGATGGCGCGGGCATAACGGGCAGGCAAGGAATTGTCAGACAGCGGATAACGGCGGCCGACCTCGGCGGTGGAGGCCATGAACCCGAACAATTTTGCTCGGGCCATATCATGGCGCGCCTGCAAAGCGGGCGAATCCTTGACGTTCAGATAGGGACTTTTGGACGCGAGCGCCTCGAGATTGGCGATGCGCTCGGTCGGCAAGGGATGGCTGAACGTGTAGGGATCAATCCCGCTGGTGCGGAAGATCGAATCTTGGGAAAACCGCTGGAATGTATCCAGCAGGCCTTTCGGCGATTGATGGGTGGCATTGAGGAAGTCGACAGCCGAGCGGTCGGCGGCCTGTTCCTCCGAGCGCTGATAGGACAGCAGGGAACGTCTGACGATTTCCTGCGGACCCAGCACCATGCCCGCTAGGCCACTGCCATTGCTGCCGATATGGCCACCGCTTGATGCCGCACCAACCGCAGCACCCGCGCCCAGCAGCATGCCGACCACCGACAAGATTTGCGCGGTTGCGAGTTGCTGGTGCAGCCGCGACAAATGTCCGCCCTTGATATGGCCGGACTCATGGGCGATCACCCCGATGATCTCGTTGGGGGTTTTGGCATCCATAATCGCGCCGGTATTGATGAACATGCGCCGGTCACCCGCCACGAAAGCGTTGAAACTGCGGTCGCCCATCAAAATGATCGTGGTATTGGTGGCGCCGACGCCAGCGACATTGAAAATCGGGCGGGCATAATCACGCAACAGGTTTTCAACCTCGGCATCGCGGATCACGCCTTTCATCTCCTGTGCATGCGCGGCCACCGGGGTGAGGGCGGTGGCAAGGCAGAGGCCGAAGGCAAGCGAGCGCAAGGCCCAAGCGCGCAATCGGGTGCGGCTTGATAAGGGAGGGGCGTTCAACTTGGCAGGGACAACGGATCCGTTCATGACAATCACTGGTAAAATTTTAATGCTTTGCATCCAGTTAAGGCTTATCACGCTTACGCGTCAATTCACACAGCCCGGGTAACAGCAGGCTGGCTTCGTGCCCGATGGGGAGCTGACAGATTCTATGACCACCAATAACGGCAAAGACATGACCAAAACGATCAATCCCCGACCCTCCAGACGCGGTGAAGTCGCGCCCTTTCTGGCTATGGATGTCTTTGCTGCAGCCGTGAGGCGGGAGAAAGAAGGCCATAGCGTTGTTCATATGGAAGTCGGCCAGCCCGGTGCGCCTGCTCCTCTGGCCGTGCGCCAGGCAGCCAGACAGGCACTCGATATTGGCAAGATCGGCTATACGGAAGCCTTGGGGATGCGGTCCTTGCGCGAAAGAATTGCCCAACATTATCACCAAGCCTATGGCGTGAGTGTTCCGGCGGATCGGGTGGCGGTCACCACCGGGTCTTCGGCGGGCTTTATCCTGTGCTTCCTGTCGATGTTCGAGGCCGGAGACCGGGTGGCCATTGCCTCGCCCGGCTATCCCGCCTACCGCAACACCCTGACGGCATTGGGGTTGGAGCCTGTCACGATCGAAACCTCGGCGGCCACAGGCTGGGTTGTGACAGGTCAGGCTTTGGAAAAGGCCCATGCCGAAACGCCTTTGAAAGGCGTGCTGGTGATGAGCCCCGCCAATCCTTCGGGCACAATGATGAGCCCCGAGGCGATCCGCGATTTGACCGATACCTGCCGACGCTTGGGCATCTGGTTGATTTCGGACGAAATCTATCATGGTCTGACCTATCACAAGCCCGCCCAAACCGCGCTGGCTTTTGACGACAATGCGGTGATCGTCAATTCCTTTTCCAAATATTACTGCATGACGGGCTGGCGGGTTGGCTGGCTGATCCTGCCTCCGAACTTGGTGCGTCCTGTGGAATGCCTGTCGCAGAGCCTCTATATTTCTGCTCCGCAACTGAGCCAGATTGCCGCAGAGGCGGCCTTTGATGCGGTCGAGGAACTCGAAGTGATCAAAGAGGGCTATGCGCGCAATCGCCGCTTGTTCATGAAAGAACTGCCCGGTCTGGGCTTCGGGGAGATGCTGCCGGTGGACGGGGCGTTTTATGTCTATATCGACATTGGCCAATATACCAATGACTCAATGGACTATTGCCGCCGTCTTCTTGATGAAGCCGGTATTGCCGCCACACCGGGGCTGGATTTCGATCCCGATCGCGGCAACAGGTTCATGCGCCTGTCTTTTGCCGGAACCTATGAGGATTGCGAAAGCGCCATCGCGCGGTTGGCCGCATTTCGCCGCTAGGATCTGACATTTAAATGGATCCATAAAAAACGCCGGCAAAACCGGCGTTTTTTATTGTGCTGTGAGGAATCGGATCAGTTGCCGGTGATGGCCGATTTGGCCTTGGCCCACCAACCGCCGCGACGCTCCTTGTTCTCGGCGCCGACCACGACGGGCTCCGTGGCCAGTGGCTGTTCGATGACCGGAGCAGGGGGAACCACAACCGGTTCGGCCACAACGGGTGCCGCGACCTCCGGAGCAGGTTCAGCCGGAGCGGGTTCCGCAATCGCAGCGCTGGCCGCAAGAGAGGCTGCTTCTGCCGCTTCTGCTGCTTCAATCGCCTTTTTGGAGGGGCGACCGCGCCGCTTGGCGGGTTCGGCAACAGG
>Ga0114963_10000559_pt1 | contig 24861 bp, 24 predicted proteins | sample C_131016_EF_Meta_FD_87019 | JGI IMG/M metagenome (GOLD analysis project Ga0114963, IMG submission 87019) | Freshwater microbial communities from Lake Croche, Canada to study carbon cycling - C_131016_EF_MetaG | ecosystem: Environmental > Aquatic > Freshwater > Lake | place: Lake Croche, Canada...
CTTGGTACCAGCAGGCGCGGCAGCGGTACCGTGTGCCCCGTTGACATATTTGGCACCAACAGTCTTGATCGAGTTGGCATCATTGAATGATTCTGTTAAATAAGTTTTTGAAACATTCCACTTTTTAGTACGAGCAAGTGCTGGAGCAACCTTTGCAAAGGTTTGTTCGAAGTCAATGATGAAGAATGCATCTGGCTTGCCAGAGACAATCTTTGCGGCATCAGAATCGTAGGTAGCTGCGTTCGGATCGTAGATATCTACGACTCCAATCCGTCCGCCATTGGCGACCCATGCGGTTTTGAATGTTGCTGCTAGAGCAGTGCCGTATGCATCGTTTCGTGCACCGACGTTAACAAGAGCTTTCTTGCCAAACTGCTTTGCCATAGCGAGTACAACAGCTTTTGCCTGGAGCGCATCTGATGGGTAGACCTGGAAGACAGAGTCACTATCATCGAGAAGAGCTAAATCTACAGATGAAGCAGCTGGGCTTATCAATGGAATTCCCGCAGGAATTGTTACAGCTTGTGCTGCTGACATCGTTGTTCCAGATGTCATTGGACCAATGAGTGCGTTTGCACCATCAGTGAGGACCAGCTTGTTCGCTGCTTCTACGGACTGTGGAGGTGATGCTTGATCGTCTTCAGAGCTTGCAACCGTGCAAGAACCAGGGACATTGTTTGCCATCATCGCATCATTAACTTGTGTGACACCTAGCGTTGCCGCTTGAGTCATTGGGGGACCGTATGCTGATAAGTTGCCAGTAATTGGAAGTACAATGCCAATTTTCATATCAACGCCGGTAGCGGCGTTAACTGTAGCTGCACCTGCAAATAGCGAAGCAGTAGCCGTGATACCAGCCAATGCCGTCAATCGCTTACGATTGATCTTCATAGAACTCCTTGAGGGGTTGCTAGATTGCGCGCCGCAATCCGGGTTCCCACATACTATCTTTGAAAGTTGCCCCCCGCTACCGCTTGCCAAAATATATTCCGACGATCTCTGGATCTACAGCGAGATCCTTTCCTGAGCCTTCGTGACGATTTTTGCCCATATCAAGTACATAACCGAAATCAGATATCTCAAGTGCTCTACGGGCGTTCTGCTCTACCATCAAGATGGTTCCACCTGATCTGTTGATTCGAACGAGTTCATCAAAGAGTTGATCGACCAAGGCGGGAGCTAAGCCTGCGGAAGGTTCATCCAAAAGTAAAATTTCCGGCGCTGACATCAGTGCTCGAGCGAGAGCCAACATTTGACGCTGGCCACCTGAAAGACTTCCTGCCCTATTTTTCTTTTTGGTGAGCAAATCGGGGTATTGACGATAGATCTCTGATTTACGTTCTTCTAGCGTGATTCCTGCTCTATTCCAATATCCGACATCCAAGTTTTCATCAACGGTCAGAGTTGCAAAAACGTTATCAATCTGAGGAACATATGCGATGCCAGCTGTCGTTAGGGTATGTGGCTTCATCCGACCAATGTCATAGACCTTGTTTTCAACAGAATTCACTACAACTTCACCGCTCATAATTCGGGCAATCCCATATATGGCTTTGAGAATCGTCGATTTTCCCGCTCCGTTGGGCCCAACAATAGTGACAATTGCGCCTTGGGGAACCTGGATGTTTACTCCGTCAAGAATTTTGATGTCACCATAACCAGCAGATAGCTCTTTGATCTCTAACAATGCTTTAGTCATTATGCGGTGTGCCTCCGAGCTCCGAGATAGGCATCAACTACTACTTCATTATCGAATATCGATGCTGGTTCACCGGAGGCGATAACAGCGCCTTGTGCCATAACAAATACGTGATCAGAAATATTCATCACGGTTTCCAAGTCGTGCTCAACCAGTAAGAGAGTGAGGTCTCGATCGGCTTTGAGGCGCATGAGAATCTCTAATAATTTTTCAACAAGAGCAGGATTCACGCCAGCAAACGGTTCATCCAGCAAGAGTAGCGTGGGCTTAGCCATCATTGCGCGTGCCAAATCCAGTAATTTGCGTTGCCCGCCGGACAAAATCCCCGCATAGTCGTGAGCCAAAGCGGTGAGACCAATTGTTTCTAAAAGTGCCTCGGCATCGATTCGCGCTTGATTTTCATAGCGTTGCCGCTTCTTGGGAAAGAAAAAGTTGCTGAGATCATCGCCTGGATTTGATTGCCCCGCAAGCACGATATTTTCGAGGACGGAGAGACGTTTAATAACTTTTGCTCCCTGAAAAGTACGGATTAAACCAAGACGAGCAATCTGATGTGACAGTTTGCGTTCAATCGCGATTCCATTGAAATTCATTGTTCCAGAATCCGCTTGGGTCGCACCGCTCAACAGATTAAAAAGAGTGGTTTTGCCGGCACCATTTGGACCGATGATCGAACTGATAGAGCCTCGCTTGATGGAGATGCTGGCATCACTCACTGCGTGAACGCCGTTAAAGGCTTTAGAGATTGATGTGACCGTGAGAATATTGTCAGGAATATTATTGTCCAAGGTTCATCTCCTCTCTCTTGCCAAAAAATCCCTGGGGGCGCTTGAGCATCAAGAGAATCAAAATCACACCAATAATGATTACTCGCAAATATGCCCGATCGACAGAAGATAGCCAAGTAAATGGCGGAAAGTTAAAGAATCGCGTGCCCGCGTATAGGAGACTAAAGAGAACCGCTCCGACCGGGACCCCTCTCACCGCAGTTGCACCACCAAGAATTATCACCATCCAGGCAAAGAAGGTTATAGAGGTTTGGAAATCATCTGGCGTAATGATGGAATATTGGACAGCCCAAAAGATTCCAGCGATGCCACCTAAAACAGAGCCTAAAATCAAGGATTGCAATCGATATTTAAAAACATTTTTGCCTAAAGCGGCTGGTACGTTATCGTCTTCTCGCGACGCACGTAGCACTCTCGCCCAGCTTGTTCGCTCCAGCCTGGAAACAAGGAGCATCAAAATGATTGCAGTGCCCCAAGTGATGATCATCATGCATAGGTTTCTGGTCGCCCAACTTCCAAAAATAGGCTGCAGCTGATCGATCATCGAATGAATTAATTTTTCAAAAGTGCTGGTGTAGCCGGCTGAATATCCTTTTGGGCTAGGAATTGCCAGTGAACCTTGCGCACCACCAGTAAATCCATCCGAATTATTGATGACATAACGAAGTATTTCCGAAAATGCGATACTAACGATCGCAAAATAATCACCTCGAAGCCGTAACGTTGTGAGGCCCAAGAATGCGCCACCCAGAGCCGCAACGATAACCCCGACAAAAGCGGCTAGGTAGAGATTCCACCCGTAGGTAATGACAAGTATTGCCATCGTGTACGAAGAGAGAGCCATCATTCCAACTTGGCCAAAGTTCATGATGCCGCCGACTCCGTACTGAATTTGAAGTCCCAAGGCGAAGATCACGTAGATACCAGCAACTGCCATGACAAAGATCCAAAAACTAGGCGCTAAAAATGAATTCATTTAAATCTTCCTCGCCTTTACGCCGAGAAGACCTTCGGGGCGAACGACCAAAACCACTGCTAACGCGGCAAAAGCTACAACCGGTTTATAGGAGCTTGGTACGCCACCGAAAAAAATTGGTAATTGCGAGAGTTCCATCGCTAAACCCAAGGTCATGCCACCAAGCAGCGCACCATAGACATCTCCAATGGTTCCTAGAACAACCGCGGCAAAGATGGGGAGCAATAGCGACCACCCCATGTTGCTGGTAAAAGAGCCTTGGACGACACCTTGGAAAATTCCTGCGAGAGCGCTCACGATTCCGTTTATCACCCACACCGCAATCACGATTCGCGCGACATTGATTCCAGAGATCGAAGCGAGCGAGGGGTTATCCGAGTAGGCGCGCATATCTTTACCAATGTTGGTTTTAGCCATCACGAGCCCTAGTGCGACGATTGTCAATGAAGCACAGATCAAGACAATAAGTTGAGCACGGGGGATAAGTGCTCCAAAAACCTCATAGGTCTTTACTTGGTTGATGTCGTATTGTCGAGCTTGGCTCCCAAAAACAATCAGAATCAATTGACGCAGAATCAAGGAAACGCCAAAAGCGGTGAGAAAGAGCGCAAGCGTTCCCGCATTACTTTTACGTAGGCGCTTGAGTAAGAGCCACTCAAAACCAAGCCCCAAGAGAATCGTGGCGGAGATCGCAATTACGCCGCTGATGATAATCGGTACATGCTCAGTCACGCTCAAGAAGACCGAAATAAAGGCGGCAAAGGTCATGAAATCACCACCAGCGAAATTTACGATTTTTAAGACTCCATAGACCAAAGAGATTCCCACTGCCGCGATTGCGAGGATTGAGCCAGTGACCAAGCCGTTGAAGAAAAACTGTACAAATTGAGACATCTAGTCGCACGCCCTTCAATCTGCATCATTACCGCAGGGAATAGCGTGAATCTACTTGAAAAGCATCTCTTTGTCGCTATCTTGCGAATAGGATATTTTCATGAGCGATATGGAGCTTTTTGACCTACGGATAATTGTCGAACGGATTGAAGGCCGCTCGGTCTGCGGACTCAAAGTTGGAGATTACTTTGAAGTGACCAACAGCGCAGAAGTTCGAATCCCAGAAGGTAAGCACTTCTGCATGTATGCAATCTCTTCCGTGCTCCCGCTCTTGCCAGCTAAGCAGCGACAGATGTCACCAAACGATTGGCTCGAACAAGATTCACTCGTCGCCTGTCCAGATCCTGATGAGAGATTAGTGATGAGAATTGAACGAACCAAGATCGTGAGATTGAATTCTGCTGATTTGACCTAAGTAAGGCCCGGTTAATTATTGTTCGTATGCATAATCCCGCTGTGACGTTGGTCGTAACGTTCGAGGTGGTAAACGGGGCCGTTCGGCCCAGTCGATGCTGCCAGTATCTCTGCAATCTTCGCTAGCTCTTCATCGTTAAAGCGAATTGTAGGAATCCTTAAATTGCTCTCGAGGTGATCAACATTCCTAGCACCGACAATTACCCCAGTTACACCAGGTCGACCCAGAGTGTAGGCCGAAGAGATCGTTGCAATATCGGTCTGATGCGATTGTGCGATTTCACCTAGGCATTGAAGTAGTTCCTGAAAAAGTTCCCAACCACCGAAATCTTGAATAATTAATTGGTATTTCACATTTGAACGAGTATCAAACTCTCTCGGCTCTGGGACTCCCAGATAGCGTTCAGATAAGAAACCGCCCGCAACGGTTCCGTAACAGAGCAGACCGATACCCTCCGAGATGCAGTAGTCCACCAGGTCGGATTCCGCTCTACGATCTAAAATAGAGTATTGCAATTGCAGGCTGGCGGGTTTTAAGCCAGCGGCAACCATCTCCTGAATTCTCGCTCGATCAAAATTTGTGATTCCGACTTCGCGAATATGGTGTGAGGCTTTGAGCAAAAATAGCTGCTCGAGTGCCTTCAAGTAATTCTTTGCTTCGTATCTCCACCAGTGGAATTGCACCAAATCCACCTGATCTACACCAAGCCGATCAAGTGAACGGTAGACAATATTTTTCGCGTCTGCAGAGTCATATTGATCAAGAAACTTTTCATTCGGCACATATTTGGTATGAAGTTGCACTCTCTCCCGTGCGCTTGAGCCGTCGCGTCGCTCCAATTCTTTCAGTGCTTTTCCAACAGTTAGTTCAACGCCGGTATAGATGTCTCCAAAATCTAATGTGGTAATCCCAGCATCGATAAAGGTCACGATATCGGCAATAGCCTGCTCCTCCGATATTGTCGAAGTGAGTGAATGGCCTGCGCTAAGTTGCCAGCCACCTTTAATCACTGGCGAGATTGAGTAATCTGGAGTCAACGTTGTTCTAATCATTTAACTACTGCCTCTGCTTCGATTTCCACTAGGTATTGTGAACCAATTAGTTTTGCAATCACCAGGGTATTCGCTGGTTTGATCGATCTAAAACGCTTACCATGGACTAAGCAGATGGCTTCACAGTGCGCTTCATCGGTGATGTAAATTCGAGTACGTACGACATCATCTAGAGATCCACCAAGTGATTCAATCGTGGCTTGAATTTTGTCCAAAATAAAATCTGCCTGAGCGATCGGATCATCACTTCCAATAGATATGGATCCGTGCGTTGCTGTCGTTCCCGAAACCAGGATTCGATCGCCAACACGGACGCCACGAGAGTAACCTGCGAGTTCTTCCCAAGGAGTCCCTGAGCTAACATGGATTTTGCTTCCCCGTTCATAAGGCTCATAGACCGGCGGAAAATCCTCCAGGTGATGACTCAAATCGCCAGAGGCAGTCAAATACGGTGGCTTGCGGTATTCATCCCCGCAATCTCCTGGGATTGGATCGAGGGAGTGCAAAACAACCGCGATTTTCTCCTCTTGTTCGCTAGTCAATTCAAAGGTGAATAGCGATGCTGTCTCCTCGACATGCGAGCTCTGGCCCAGTCTGGCTCCAATGATGACCGCGCCTACTGCTTTTTGGCCAAGTTGATATTTGCTCGCAATAGTTGAGATAGAACGGTTAGTCTCGGAAGCAACCCCATCTAATACTTCTAGCACTTTTTGGAATCGATCCCAGCCCCCTGCGGCGTCGATGAAGCGTTTGTATTTCATGAGTGACCAATTGGAGAGCTCGTTACCATTTGGCTCTGGTTTACCTAACCATTTATGTGAGAGAAATCCACCGCAAAGCGTTCCATAGGCCAAAATTGCAACACCGTTAGCGTGACAATACTCCGCCATAGAGCCTGCCCCACGCTGATCTATTAGGGAAAAAGATATCTGGTTTGAAACTAGATCGATACCCGAACTCTTTGCGATCCTCAGGTGAGCAGTATCAAAGTTAGTGACTCCAATTGCCCCAATGAGACCCTCCTCTTTGAGCTCTTGGAGATAAAGCAGAGCATCAAGCCAGTACGGATTGGTAAATGTCCAGGAATGATATTGCAGGAGATCTACCTTCGTGGTTTGCAATCGTTCGCATCGTGCCAAGACGGCGGCTCGCACCTCTTCGCGGGTTACTGGACCCGGCTTTGGAACCCATTTGGTTAATAATTTGATCTGTGAACCATCAGGGGAGTGGGCCTTAAAGTGACCAGCAATTATTTCGGCAGAGCCGTAATGATCTGCCATATCAAAAGTAAAAAGGCCGTTTTCGTCATACTCTTGCATGAACTGAGAAGTCAGAACGGGATCTAAAGTGTCACCATCCTTCTCCATGTCGGCAATCTGCCAAAGGCCGGTGATCGCACGCGATATCTGCAACGAATCTGTTAATTGGTAGGTTTCGATCATTATCACTCGATTCGTTTGGCGAGAAAGTTAAGCGATACGAATTAAAAATTATCTTCTTAGGTACTGACTCGTCTTTGCAAAAGCATCGACAACCGCAGCAACATCTTCACGGTTATTGTAAAAATGTGGAGAAATGCGGACATTGCCATCGCGACAAGAGGTAATCACGCTCAGCTCTTCTAATGCAGCAACATGAGCGTTTTCGTTGGTTGAAGCAATCGCAAGTAACGCGCCATGCTTCAAGGGATCTTTAGGGGTTACAGCGATGCCGCCAAGAGCTTCGATTCCTTCACGGATCTCTTCATGCAGGGGCCTCACATAGTCGACTATCGCTTCAATACCGATTTCGTTGACGATTTTTAATCCCGCTACTGCTGGATACAAAGATGGAATTGGGGGAGTGCCGCTTTCAAAACGTCGGGCATCGAGTGCAGGATCGTATGCATGGATTCCCATCGCAAAAATATCTTTTGCGGCAAACCAACCCGTGCTTGTGGGTATCAGATCTTTGGTTGTCGCTTCCCGAGCGTAAAGGAATCCAACGCCAGGTGTTCCCAGGAGGTATTTGAGTACGCCACCCACGAGGAAATCTGGACGCAGTTTCTCTAGGTCAATCACGACATTGCCGACGCTCTGGTACGCATCGATCATGATAAGTGCTCCCGCTTTGTGAGCTGCTTCAATCACTGGTTCGAGTTCGGTCAATACGCCATTTCGAAAATTGACGTGAGCAACACAGACGATCGCGGTCTCTTCGTCAATCATGGAGATGAGTTCTGACATATTTACCGTTAGATCAGGATTTTTTGGCGCATGAACAACTTTGGCGCCTCGGAGGGATTGCGCATGCCAAATCTGTCCAGCCGTTGGAAATTCGTTATCCGTCAAGACAATTTTGTTCCGCTTCTGCGTGAAATCTAGCGCTGAGGCTACCGCCGAAATTGCGGCTGAGACCGAAGTTGTTACGGCAATCTCTTTGCTCGGTACACGAAAAAATGTAGCGAGAGATTCACGAGTTTTCTCAAGATATCCAGACCAATCAGCCCATGCAGAGCCATGTACCTCCATGGTGTTGAGATATTCCGTAAAGCTCTCTTTGACGGTATCCGCTAGCGCGCCTTGTGAACACGAATTCATGTAATGAAGTGTTGAGAAGACTGAGAACCTATCGCGGTAGATTGCGGATAGGTCGGTCGAAACTTTAACGTCCAAGATAAGCTCTCCTTAGTTCTTCGTGTCCGGCCAATTCACTTGCGCTTCCTTCTAAGACAATCACACCAGTCTGTAGCACGTAACCACGATCAGCAATAGAGAGCGCCATATTGGCGTTCTGCTCTACCATCAAAATTGACACTCCAGTTTTATTAAGCAATGAAATCATTTCAAAACTCTGTTCCACTAGACGCGGCGATAACCCCATAGAAGGTTCATCCATCAATATTAAACGTGGTTTAGACATGAGCGCGCGTCCAACGGCCACCATCTGTTGTTCTCCACCAGAGAGAGTCCCGGCCAATTGATTTTGCCGTTCGCGCAATTTGGGAAAGAGCTCAAAGATCCGTTCCAAATCAGTGGGATCGGCTTCACCTCTGACGAAGGCACCAATTTTTAGATTTTCTAGAACTGTCATTGGGCCAAAGAGTCGCCGATTCTCTGGAACCACCGCGATTCCCATCTTTACCCGTGCGGATGTTGCTTTCTTGGTGACATCTTCTCCAGCGAAGGTAACTTTTCCTACCTTTGGGGAGACCATCCCAAGCGCTGTTTTAAGCGTCGTTGATTTACCGCAAGCGTTACCGCCCAATAAACAAACAATCTCGCCTTCATTAACGTGCAGCGAGACCTCTTTCAAAATATGGATTGCACCATAGTAGGTATCAACATTTTCTAGAGTGAGTAATGATGTCATTTTCGGTCCGCCGATCCTTTACCCAAATACGCTTCAATGACATCTGGATGAGTTGCAACGCTATCGAAGCTACCCTCCGCAATTTTCACACCATGGTCAAGGGCGACAACTCGATCGCTAATACCCTCCACGACATGCATGTCATGTTCGATGACCAGGATCGTTAACTTCTTTTCATCGCGCAACTGTCCAATGACTTCCGAAATTTCGTGTGTCTCTTTCGGATTCATTCCCGCTGCTGGCTCATCGAGAAGAAGGACTTTTGGTTCAGTTGCAAGCGCTCGCGCAATCTCGAGCCGACGTCGATTGGCATACGAGAGAGAGTAGGCAGGTTGCTCCCAACGGTAACCAGCCAAGCGCGTTCCAAAGAAGCTGAGTAACTCTTCGGCATTTGCACGTATCTGCCGCTCTTCTCGCCGAGAGGCCGGTAACCCTAGCGCCGATGAGAAAACTCCCGAGCGAGTACGCGGATAGTAGGAGGCCATAACATTTTCAATGACCGACATGTTTAAAAACAATCGAACGTTTTGAAAGGTTCGGGCCACACCCAAGCGATTGACTTTGAAAGGAGCCTCTCCAGCAATATTTTTTCCGTCAAGTAAAACCTCGCCACTTGTCGGAGTATAAATTCCAGTAATGACATTAAAGAGGGTGGTTTTACCGGCACCGTTAGGACCGATTACGCTCACAATTTCTTGATTGTTGACCGATAGATCAAGTTGGCTCAAAGGCTTGAGCTCACCAAATTCAATGGAGAGATTCTTAATTTCTAGCATCACAAAACCTCTACTCGGGTCTTACCTAAAAAGCCTTGAGGTCTGATAATCATCAAGACGATCAGCATCATCCCCACCATCAGCTGTCTTGTGACATTTGGATCGGCGACCAGGCGGTCCTCCCAGAGAAATATCGCGACGTAAGCAATGACAGGTAGGAGTATTAACTTGATCGCCTCGCCCGCGATTGAAAAATAGGCAATTCCGGCAATTAATAGTACGAAAGCGATGTTACCCCAGGCAATACGGTGTTCTGGCAAGACGAGCCAAAACTTCAAAACTTTACTCACCGGTGCTATCGCCCACGTTGTTGAAGGAGTAAGCGAAGTATTTAGCAGGGCTAAGAGAGCTTTCATGACAAAACCGATAGCAACTATTGAGAGAACATTGATGACAAATCTCTTCCAATTTTTACTGAGAGCACGCAAGGTAATGATGAGAACGGCTAAGAATAAGAACTCGCTATAGTTTTGAACTCGCAAAACTTCTGGCAATACGGACATGATCGATGCACCCATAATCGCACCAGGAATGCTTCCGCTTCCGCCTAGGATCACAGCAGCGTAGACCAAGGTGAGTAGAGGAATATCAAACCCGTTGATAAAGACCGCTCCTTGAACTCCAGCAAAAATTGCTCCTGCAAAGCCGGCAATTCCGGCTCCGACCACAAAGGCGAGAGTTTTAAGATTGTTAATGTTCATTCCCATTGAGATCGATGCCAACGGATCCTCTCGAACTGTTCGCCATGCTCGGCCAACTCTTGTCCGATCAATTCGGGTGATCGCTATCAATAATCCTGCGACAACGATGAGAAGTAACCAGTAGTAGTCCGAGGTCGACTTGAAGCTTCTCCCAAAGAATGAGAACGGGTAGAGACCCGGAATTCCGTTTGAACCACCTGTGATATCCGTCGAATCGGTGTCGCCTGGAAGGGTAATTGAGTCAGAGGAGAGCACCAATTGAATGAAGACCTGCCCAAAGAAGAGCGTGACAATCGCAAAATAATCGCCAAAGAGTCGTCGGGAAGGAAGGCTGACGAGGTAACCCAAAAAGGCCGTCGCCAGAATGATTGCAGGAAGTGATACCCATGTTGGCCAATGTTGATTGAGTTGAGTAGAGGAGGTCAGGGCATATGCATAGGCTCCGAAACCATAGAAGGCAACAAAACCCAAGTCGAGTAATCCAGCAAATCCCATCACGATATTAAGTCCCAGGGTGAGCATCAAAAAGATTCCCAGATTCGATGCGATTCTGATCAAATAAAGATCGTGAACAAAAAAACCGAAGGCGACTGCAGCTATTCCCAATAGTGCGTAGCGATAGGGCATAGATATTCGCTGGTTGAGGAGATCTACGATCCCTGCAATTCCATCACGCCGAGTTATTCGGGCTCCATGCTGAGCAACCCATTCATCGGTACCGATACCTAAAGTTTGATTCTCTTCTTCCATGTCCTATGCCTTCACAATCGCTTTTTTACCAAACAGTCCGTTTGGACGGATGAGCATCACTGCTATCAAAAGCACAAAAGTATAAAAATCTGAGAAATTCGTAGATAGGTAGCCTTGCGTTAGAGCTTCCACTACGCCTAGCAGGAGACCGCCCATCATCGCGCCGGGGATTGAGCCAATTCCACCTATGACAGCCCCAGTAAATCCTTTAAGTCCTGGAACAAAACCCATACCGTTAGAGACGCCTCGTAACATTAAGCCATTCATGACACCAGCTGCGCCGGCAAGTGCTGCGCTTACAAAAAATGTCCAGCGGATGACGCGATCAATATCGATTCCCATCATGACTGCGGCGTCGCGATCAACCGCAATTGCTCGCATAGCGCGACCCACCTGCGTCTTGTTTACCCAACGAGAGAGCGCAAACATTAAAACAATGGCTAGTATCAAAACAAAAAGTCTTACTGAGTCAATCGTGACGCTTCCGATCGAGAATCCGAGAGTGGAAGGGATAAAGGACGAGGTGTCATAGGTGCGAATGTTTGCGCTGAAAAGCAAGAGCGCGGCATTTTGGAGAAGAATTGAAACACCGAGTGCGCTAATCAGTGGCGCTATTCGCGTCGATTTACGGAGCGGCCGATAGGCAAATCTTTCAATGACCATTCCGAGTAGGCCGGTACCGATCATTGAGACCGCAAACATAATGAAGATCATGATGGGGACCGGGACCCAAGAGTGAGTTGGTCCGCCCAGCGCCAATTCCACGAAATATCCGATAAAGGCACCGATCATGTATACGTCGCCATGAGCAAAATTGAGAATCTGTAGGACACCATAAACCAGGGTGTAACCCAGAGCGATCAGTGCATAAACACCGCCCAGAGTCAGGCCATTAACAAGCTGTTGCGCAAAATATGCCATGGTGCCTTCCGCAGAAAATTTATTTTCGAGAGTTCAAATCTGGCTAATATCTAACATCTAAGGATTCTCTTTGAGATAAAACGAGTGGTGGCGGTAAGTTCCCCGCCACCACAACGTTCTTTACAACAAGGACCTCTAACGAGGTTCCCTTACTTATGTATTTTTATGCTTAAAGATCGAGCTTATCCGATGAGCTTGCGGCTACCGTCTGCCTGAATCTGGTAAACATAGAAACGACCACCCTTGACATCTCCCTGAGGAGTGAAGGAGAGCGGTCCACCCAAGATTGACTTTGCAATGTTGGTCTTGAAGATTTCGGCAAGAGTTGATGCTGAATCAGCAGCCTTACCGGTTGCGCAGACACGTCCAGCGGCTTCGACAATTACCTGGGCTGCTGCGTATGCAGGAGGTCCAAATGTTGTGATGTCGGCAGGTGTCTTGTTATAGGCAGCTACATACTCCGCGATGATTGCTGCGTCGGCAGGGATAGCTTTGATATCAGGAGCAAAAGAAGAAAGGTATGCGCCCTTTGTCTTGAATGTTGGTTGATCTGAACCGTCAGAACCGAAGACAATTGCCTTCTTCTTCTGCTGAATCAAATTCTGTGCAACAGTCTGGCTCTTTGAAGCATCCTGGAAAGTTACGAAGACAAAATCAGAGGTCTTTGAGATACGAGTGACAACAGCTGCGTAATCTGCATCCTTTTCGTTCACGGAGATCTTGGTTGCCTTTACCTTAAGAACCTTTAGCTGATCCATAACTGCTTTTGCAAGACCCGTTCCATAGGCCGTCTTCTCTTCGATGACGGTGACTTCTTTGGCCTTGAGAGTCTTTACCATGTAGTTAGCATCGCCAGGACCCTGTTGACCATCGTTTGGTACAGAGCGGAAGAATGAAGGATAAGTTCCAGCGGTTAGGTTTGTACGTGTAGCAGATGGGCTGACGAGTGCGATGTTATTCGCTCCGAACAATCCACCAGTTGCTAGTACTTCCTGGCTTCCAGCAGGTCCAACGATTCCGATTGTGGTCTTGTCGGCAACAATGTTTGGTGCCTGGGTGCTTGCCTGAGCAGCATCCAATTGTGTGTCATAGTCTTTTGCAACAAATGTAGAGCCATGTGCCTTGTTGTAATCGGCAATAGCAAGCTTTGCAAAGTTATCTTGTTCTACTCCGATGAACGCAACGCCACCAGTCAGTGGAGCCATGATCGCGACGGTACCAGTACACGCAGCTGCATTTGCAGGAGCTGCAACCATAACTGTTCCCAATCCGGAAATGGCAATTGCGGATGAGAGAGCAGCCACGCTAAGGCGTGAAAACTTCTTCATAGGTATTCCTTTCGAGGGGTGGATTTCTAACGGATGAAGTATTCCGGATAATTACATGCTTGCCAATACGCAAATAATTTGCATTAGTTCTCTTCGTAACCGGGGGCAGGTCTACCATCTGGGTAGTAGGCGGCAGCGGGAGAACCCTCTGGCCTAAAGGTTCCCAAAATCCATAGATTTTCCGAGGTGTCATTGATTACCGAATGGAGGAACCGGGGAACAATCGAGAAGGTAGAGCCCACCGAGAGTGGTTGGAGCGTGGATCCAGTTTGAAGTTTGCCTGATCCTCTAACAATCTGACAAATCTCATCGTAGAGGTGATAGTGAGCAGGCGCTCCGGAGGGTGGGATAAAGCCGACAAACATGGTGGCGCCACTCGAGCCAGACTGTGCGTCGAAGAGCACCTCGTATTCACGGTTACCTGTGGCGCTGCCTGTTGCCGAAAGCCCTTGTTGAACGCTTCGCGTGAAATTTATGCTTGGATGATACTGCTTTCGTGCATAGGGCCCACTGTCATCTGGCACTCGAACCATAAACATCTCCAATTGGTCGGCTTCACGGAGATAGAAGGATTCATGGCTTTTGATATGGACGGCCGTACCTTCTCGCACCGCAACCTCTTCCTCGTTGGCTTGTTCATCAATTTCATCAATTTCATCATGTTCATCATGGGAGAGAAGAAGCGTCCCGGATCCAGCGCGAACATAGATAAAAAGATCGGCAGCTCCCGAATGAAAGGCATCGAGGGGGTCCATAGTGCCGGTCAGATGTAGTTCATCCGCCTGCAAGCCTTCTGCGTAGTTACCCGGCTTGATGAGGGTGAAGAGTTTTCCATCAATACCGTTCGTCTTGGTCGTTCCCCTCGTACTGTTCGGGAATTGATGATCCGCTAGAGTTTCAGTTGTCGCATTAAAAACTACGCCGGGTTCCATATTGTGGTTACCTTTCGTGGACGAATCTCGATGAAAAATATAAGCATGTACATCACAACACTATGAATGGAGTCTACTTATGAAGATTATCAAGCGGGCAAGCGCCACCTGGAGTGGTCCAGTCCCTTCTGGACAAGGCGTGATGAGCCTCGGCCAGGGTCAAGAACTTCCCTTCTCGTTGAAATCCAGAGTAGAAGATTCAGTTATGACCAACCCAGAAGAGTTGGTTGGAGCAGCGCTCGCAGGTTGTTTTTCAATGGCCCTCACAAGTTTGATTGAAGAAGCCGGCAAAGCTCCTGGATCGATCAGCACGTCAGCAAAAGTGACTCTGGAACAGAAGAGCGATGGCTTCTACATTACCGAGATTGCCCTAACCTGTCGCGGAAGCGAGCAGGAGTTAACCGATTCGGAATTTGTAGAGTTGGCAAACACGGCAAAGGGAAATTGCCCAGTCTCTCGGCTCTACGCAACGGCTGAGATCACCCTCGACGCCGCGCTGGCGTAACAGGGAAGCTAGAAAGCTAGAAAGCTAGAGGGTGCGAAAGCTCAATCCATGGGCTTTCGCAACCGCTTCGTAATAGATCTCATGGTCGTGGATGTTTAGCCCTCGTGCTAGCGCTGCATTGCTTTCAACGGCTTCTCGCCAACCGTGGTTCGCGATTTCTAGCGCATATTTGATAGTGGCATGGGAGAGCGCGTAGGTAGAAGTAGCCGGGACCGCCCCTGGCATATTGGCAACGCAGTAATAGAGTGAATTATGAACGTGAAAAGTTGGCTCCGCATGAGTGGTTGGCCTGGATCCCTCAAAGCATCCACCTTGATCGATAGCAACATCAACTAAGACCGACCCAGGTTTCATCTGCGCAACGAGCGAGTCTGAGATTAATTTTGGCGCTTTCGCGCCATGCACCAAGACTGCGCCAACCACCAAATCCGCCACCAGGGCTTGGTTTTCGATCTCATACGCTGATGATGCGATAGTTTTTACGCGACCTTCAAAGAGTTGGTCAATTTCATATAAACGATTTAAATCTACATCGACGATCGTGACATTGGCTCTCATTCCAAGAGCGATCACAGCAGCACCAACACCAACAATTCCGCCACCCAAAATCAGTACATTTCCCGGCTTAACTCCGGGAACCCCGCCGAGCAAAACTCCTCGACCGCCATTGGATTTCATCAAGGTGTTAGCACCGACCTGAATCGACATGCGACCCGCTACCTCACTCATAGGCGCCAACAATGGTAAGCGCCTATTCTCTTCAACAGTTTCATAGGCGATTGCTGTGATCCCACTTGCAAGGAGCGCATCTGTACATTCGCGAGATGCGGCTAAATGCAGGTAGGTAAAGAGAATCTGACCGGCGCGCATACGATGGAATTCGGCCGCAATAGGCTCTTTAACTTTGATGACTAAATCAGCGCGCTGCCAAAGTTCGTCCGCGCTTGTCACGATTGAAGCGCCAGCAGAGAGAAAATCGAGATCGGAGATAGCCGATCCGATCCCGGCGCCAGCCTCTACAAGTACTTCATGGCCGGAATTAACTAGAGCATGAACACCCGAGGGGGTAACTGAAACGCGGAATTCATTATCTTTAATTTCTTTGGGGATTCCAACGATCATGTTTCTCCTAGGTTTGAACTTTCTAGTGGTGAGGGTATCAGCAGTGTGTCAGAGTTAGGTATGGGAAAAAAACTATTGGTCACTGGTGCATCTGGTTATGTCGGTGGACGGTTGATTGCAGAGCTTCTCCATCAAGATGTTTCGATACGAGTAATGGTCCGGGATGCCCGAAAAATTTCTGGTCAGCCGTGGTTTGACCGAGTGGAGGTGGTTGAGGCCAGTGCCGAGAATCCCACCGAATTAGATAAGGCGCTCGCCGGTATAGAGACTGCCTACTATTTGATTCATTCTATTAATACGGGATCTAATTTTGATGAGACCGAAGCGCGGATAGCTAAAAACTTTGCAGATGCCTCAGAGCGAGCAAAGGTTAGTCAGATAATTTATCTTGGCGGTATTGCCAACGATAAACACATCAGTAAACATCTTAAATCTCGTGCGCAAACTGGATTATCACTTGCCGCTACCTCTGTTCCGGTCATGGAAATTCGAGCAGGAATTATCATCGGTTCGGGCTCTGCCAGCTTTGAAATGTTGCGCCACCTAACCCACCGGTTACCGATAATGACAACGCCGAAATGGGTTCTCAATCGAACGCAGCCAATCGCCGTCAGGGATGTACTCTGGTATTTAGTCAATGCTGCGCACGTTGAGCCCGCCGTGAGTGGAATTTTTGATATCGGTGGACCGGAAGTTTTGACCTACGAAGAGATGATGCAAACTTTCGCAAAGATCTCTGGGCTACGCAAAAGAGTCATTGTAAAAATCCCGGTTCTTACGCCGGCGCTCTCCTCGCTCTGGATCGGATTAGTGACTCCGGTTCCAACATCAATCGCCAAGCCATTGGTTAATTCTTTGATTAGCGAGGTGGTTGCGGATCCACATCGTTCAATTGATTCAATCATTCCAAAACCAGCAGAGGGATTGATTCCGTTGGCGACCGCTATTGAACTTGCGCTGACAAAAATTTCCGCTAACGCGGTAGAGACACGATGGTCGGATGCGAATTCATTGACCGCTCCTTGGGCCAAAGCGCAGAGTGATCCGGAGTGGGCGGGTGAGAAGACCTTTCGAGATCGCCGGGAGGCTATTTCTGAACTCTCTGTGTCGGCAGTCTGGAGCGCGATTGAAAAAATTGGTGGTGATCAGGGATGGTACGGATCGGGACTCCTTTGGTACCTTCGTGGTCTGATCGATCGCATGCTCGGCGGGGTGGGGTTACGCCGAGGACGTCGCGATCCAATTCACCTGCGCGTTGGAGATTCACTCGATTTTTGGCGAGTCGAAGAGTTGATACCCGAAAAAAGACTCCGACTCTATGCAGAAATGATTTTGCCGGGCAAAGCCTGGTTAGAGTTTGATCTCTCGGAGAAAGATGGAAAGACTCACGTGGTCCAGGAGGCGATCTTCTCTCCCAGAGGCTTAGGTGGACAGCTCTATTGGTTGGCAGTTTCTCCCTTCCATTCATTGATCTTTCCAACAATGCTCAAAAACATCCTCAAGGAAGCCGGTAAATGAATTTTTTCTTTTACTTCGCAGTGACGCGCGAATCTGATGTGGTAGTTCCGCTTAAATTAGATAGATTTGAACCATGACAAAGAAGACAAACGAGAATTCAGATCCAAATACCTCAACCGATAGCGCGGCTAAGTGCCCGGTCGTGGGGCATGCCGTGACTAATACCGGCAAAACCAACCAGGATTGGTGGCCGAACCAACTTAACCTAAAAGTTTTGCAACAATATTCCTCTGCCGATCCACTAGACATTGACTTTGATTACGCCGAAGAGTTCGAATCACTGGATTTGGCGGAGGTCAAGCAGGATATCGAAGCGTTAATGACAACATCCGTGGATTGGTGGCCGGCAGATTATGGTCACTATGGACCATTCTTCATCCGTATGGCATGGCACAGCGCTGGTACATATCGTGTCTCTGATGGTCGCGGCGGCGCGGGTGCGGGAATGCAGCGATTTGCTCCGCTCAATAGTTGGCCCGATAACGTCAACCTAGATAAAGCTCGCCGATTGCTATGGCCAATTAAAAAGAAGTACGGGATGAAACTTTCGTGGGCAGATTTGATGATTCTCGCTGGCAACTGCGCACTGGAGTCGATGGGATTGCAGACTTTTGGTTTTGGCGGAGGACGAGATGATGTCTTTGAGCCGGATGAGACCTATTGGGGCACAGAAGCCGAATGGTTGGCAGATGAGCGCTATAGAGGCGATCGTGAACTAGATGATCCGTTAGCCGCAGTTCAGATGGGATTGATCTACGTCAATCCAGAGGGCCCAAATGGGAATCCAGATATTCTCGCCTCCGCCCGTGACATTCGGGAGACTTTTGCTCGAATGGCCATGAACGATGAAGAGACCGTCGCGCTTATCGCCGGAGGACATACATTTGGAAAGGCGCATGGAGCTGGAGATCCACAGAAATATGTCGGTCCAGAGCCAGAAGCTGCACCGATTGAAGAAGTCGGATTGGGTTGGAAGAACACCCTAGGAAGCGGAAATGGTGCCCAAACAATTTCGAGCGGACTAGAGGGCGCTTGGACGGCAAATCCGACCAAGTGGGATAACGACTATTTCCGAATCCTCTTTACTTATGAGTGGGAGCAGACAAAGAGTCCGGCGGGAGCAACCCAATGGATTCCCGTTGATGGAGAGGCTTCCAATCTAGTTCCTGATGCCCACGACCAAAGCAAAACCCATGCCCCGATCATGTTTACTACGGATCTGGCGCTTCGATTTGACCCTGAATATGAAAAGATCTCTCGCCGTTTTGCCGACGATGTTGATGCATTCGCTGATGCATTTGCTCGTGCTTGGTTTAAGTTAACACACCGCGATATGGGTCCAATAAGTCGCTATCTAGGCGATCTGGTTCCTGCAGAGGAGTTAATTTGGCAGGATCCACTCCCAGAAGTGACCCACGATCTCATTAATGATGAGGAGATCGACGAGCTCAAAGAACGTATTTTAGAATCCGGACTAACTATTCCTGAGTTAGTAGAAACTGCATGGGCTTCGGCATCAACTTTCCGTGGAACCGATAAACGAGGCGGCGCTAATGGCGCGCGCATTCGACTGGAGCCGCAAGCTCATTGGCCGGTAAACAAACCAACACAATTGGTCAAGGTTCTCAAAACACTAGAAGAAATTCAGACTGAATTTAACGCGGCGAACGATAAGACGCAGGTCTCTATTGCGGATTTGATCGTCCTCGGAGGCATTGCTGCCATCGAATCTGCGGCGGAAAAATCTGGGTTCTCAGTTGAGGTTCCTTTTAATCCAGGTCGAGCAGATGCCACGCAAGAGCAGACAGATATTCATTCATTTAGTTATTTGGAACCGATTGCGGATGGTTTCCGAAACTATCTGGCTCCTGGGGTTACTCAACCTGCCGAAGTTTTGTTAATCGACAAGGCTGCGTTGCTCACTCTCACAGCACCGGAATTAACCGTTTTGGTCGGCGGAATGCGCGCGCTTGAATCTGGAGGGCTATCGAACGAATTCTTGGTGGAGCTGCTAGAGCTCGGTGCAAATCAAGCCCCGGCCGATGCCAGCAGAGTAGACCTCGTCTTTGCCGCGAATTCCCAATTACGTGCGATCGCAGAGGTTTATGCTGGCGATGACGCGAATGAAAAATTCGTAGAAGACTTCATCTTTGCATGGGATAAAGTCATGATGCTCGACTGGTTTTAGAGAGTAAAAAAGCCATAGGTAAGCCAAAACCCCCGCGACGATAATTGTCGCGGGGGTTTTGGCTTTAATTCGGTGGATCTATTCCCTTATCCGAGCGCTTCTCCGGCGGCTTCTTTCATAGCCTGAGCATGCTGAGCACCGGTTTTTAATGGGGTCTCTTTGAGGGCGAGCGCCACAAAGAAACCAATCGCAGTGACTACGCCGGCGCCAATAAAGATGACATGAAACGAAGAAACATATGAGTGAATCACCATGGCCCGGAAAGGCTCGGTGAAATTTTTCATCACGCTTGGATCGTTCTTTAACTTCATAAGAAGCTGAGGAGTCGCACCATCAAGCGCCGCTGGATTGGTTGATTTCAGGAGGCTCTGACCGCTGAGGATATGCGCAGATAATTTACTTGCATAAATTGATCCAAAGATAGCAACACCGAGCGTTCCACCTATTGAACGCCAGAAAGTATTGAGCGCTGTACCAACACCCATATCTCTGATCTCCAGTGAGTTTTGCAGAGCAATAACCAAGTTCTGAAGGCAAGAGCCCAACCCGATACCCAAGAGCACGGCAAAGATAATTATGTGCCAATAAGGCGTTGTTTCTGTCAGAGTAATCATCAGAAGCAAGCCTGCCGTCATGAGGACCATGCCAATTACTGGAAAGATCTTGTACTTGCCATGCTTGGTGATCCATTTTCCGGAGAAGATTGACATACCCACGATGCCGAACATCAGAGGGAGAAGTTTCAATCCAGATAGCGTTGCTGAATCGTGCTTTACTAATTGAAAGTACAAAGGCAACATGACGATCGCGCCAAACATTGCCCCACCTACGAGGAATGCTAGTAGCGAAGTGATGTTGAAGGTATGGTTTTTAAATAGACGCAGAGGCAAAATTGGTTCAGCTGCTTTACCTTGGTTCCACAAGAAGACTCCAGCCAATGCGATACCAGCAGCAATCCAGAGAAGCGTCTTGGTTGCTAACCATCCATTTTCAGGAGCATAAACCGAGATACCCATCAGGAGCGTTGAGACAGCAACGATCAAAAGCAGGGCGCCTAAATAATCGATTGTGTGTTCGCGGCGAATTTTTGGGATATGCAGAACGGCGGAGGTAATAATGAGGGCGATGATGCCTAACGGAAGATTGATGTAGAAAATCCATCGCCATCCGGTAACGCCGAGGACTTTGTTGTGATCAGAGAAAAACCCACCCAAGAGTGGTCCAGCGACTGTCGCAAGTCCCCATACGGCACCAAAATATCCCTGGTAGCGGCCACGCTCACGAGGGGAGACAACGTCGCCGATGATGACGAAGGTGAGGGAGAGCAATCCGCCCGCACCTAATCCTTGTAGTGCACGGAAGCCAATGAGTTGCGTCATGTTCGTTGCGGCTCCAGAAGCGAAAGAACCGATTAGGAAGATGACAATGGCAAACTGGAACACCTGTCGACGTCCGTATAGATCAGAAATTTTTCCATAGAGCGGAGTCGATGCGGTCGAGGTAAGCAGGTAGGCGGTAACAACCCAGGTGTAGTGGTTGAGACCACCAAGATCAACGGTTATTGTTTTAAGAGCCGTAGAGACAATTGATTGATCAAGTGCAGCAAGCAGTAATCCGGTCATTAAACCAACCATGACGGTGATGATCTGTTTGTGGGTCATTGCAACCGCGTCTTTTGACGCCTCTGACATTTCTGATTTTTCGGACATAGTGTTCCTGTATTCCTTAGTCTGATGGCTACTCGACATGGTGATCCCGAGCTGCTTGTTGGCAGATTCTTCACGTGAGATATTTATTGAAACTTCAAGAAAATTATAGAGGCAAAGCAGGTCATCCGCTGGCTATTATCTCCTTATGAAATCCGTTGTTGCGCGCGATCTAGTAAAAACTTACCGCAAGGGCGCGGTCCGAGCGCTTGATGGCTTAAGTCTGGAAGTGGAAGAGGGCACGGTCCTCGGCGTTCTTGGTCCCAATGGCGCTGGTAAGACAACGGTGGTGCGAATTCTCGCGACCTTGCTCAAACCAGATTCAGGATTTGCGCAGGTTGCAGGGATAGATGTCGTCAAAAATCCTAAAGCTGTTCGCCAGGTGATTGGTCTTTCGGGTCAGTACGCGGCAGTCGATGAAACTCTGACGGGTTGGGACAATCTGGTGATGTTCGGTCGGCTCTACCATTTGAGCGCCAATGAAGCACGATCTCGAGCCACGCAACTGCTTGAAGAGTTCTCTCTTACAGATGCCGCCCATCGTCCCATTAAAACGTTTTCTGGTGGAATGCGTCGTCGGTTGGACCTGGCCGCGTCCCTGATCATTCACCCAAAAGTTTTATTTTTGGATGAACCCACGACTGGTTTAGATCCGCGTGGTCGAATGGAGATGTGGGGCGTCATCGAGGGATTGGTGAAAGAGGGCGTGACCTTGCTTCTCACCACTCAATATTTGGAGGAGGCGGACCAGTTAGCTGATGACATAGTCGTGATCGACCGAGGTCGAGTGATCGCCCAAGGTAGCTCGGACCAATTAAAAAACCAAGTGGGGGGCGAACGATTAGAGATCGTCGTTTCTGAATCCGATCTCACTGCAAGCCAGGAGATCGTTAATCGAATTTCACAAGGTACGAGCAATATTGACTTGGGCCTTCGTAAAATTTCTGTACCCGTGATAGATGGAACTCAATCACTGATCTCGGTGATCAGAGAGTTCGATGCGGCCGGTATCCATGCTCTCGATCTTGCCTTGAAACGGCCATCCCTTGATGATGTTTTTATGGCGCTAACCGGACATGCCGCTGAAGAAGTCGCGTCAGAACCCGGAGTATATGGCGCAGGCCAAGCTGGAACCAAAAAGAAGGGGGGTCGCAGATGAACGCGATAACTGATGCGCTAGTTATTACCAAAAGGCAATTGCAGCAGCTATATCGAGTGCCAGAGGTATTGATTTTTAACACCATTCAACCTGTGATGTTTGTACTTTTGTTTAGATATGTATTCGGTGGACTAGGCGTTGGTATCCCTGGCGGGTACGTTCAACTTTTGATGCCAGGGATTTTTGTGCAGACCGTCACATTCACGTTAGCGGCCACCGCTCAGGGCTTGGCACAAGATATGGAGAAGGGCCTTATTGATCGATTTAGGTCCCTTCCTATCGCTCGTTCTGCGCTGGTAATGGGTCGAACATTGGGAGATGCCCTACTCAATATCGTGGTGCTAGTTGTCATGGGACTTGCTGGATTTGTTGTCGGCTGGCGTCCGACATCTGGGCCACTTCATATCTTCCTTGGATTTTTAATGTTGCTCTTTTTTGGTTACGCGCTATCTTGGGTGGGAATTTTTGCGGGACTCATCTCTAAAGATGCCAGAGTTGTTGCGAACGTCTCGTTTCTCTTTACATTCCCACTCACTTTTCTCTCTAATGCCTTTGCTTCCACGACCACCATGCCCAAGCCACTGCAATACTTTGCAGAGTGGAATCCCGTCTCCACCATGGTTGCTGCTGCCAGAGAACTCTTTGGCTTTCATAATCATTTCGGTGCAACTGCCAACTCCTATCCGAGTCAACATCCCATCATCACATCGATCTTCTATATGCTCGTATTGATGGCAATCTTTATGCCGCTAAGCGTTGCGAGATATAAAAACAGCAATAGTCGCTAGAGGTAGTCGCTAGAGGTAGTCGCTAGAGGTAGTCGCTAGAGGTAGTCGCTAAAGGTATTAGAGGTACTCGGCAGATTTAATTGTTACAGAGATCTCTTTTCCATTTGGAGCCTTATAAGAGACGGTAGCGCCGATCTCCTGACCGTGAACCGCGCCCCCCAGTGGAGATTTTTCTGAATAGACATCCAGGTCGTCGGCAGCAATCTCTCTAGAGCCCAGCAAAAATGTCACTTCATCGCCCATCAGATCGACGGTTACTTTCATTCCTTGACCAACGACTCCCGCAACGGAAGCTGGCGGCTCGCCAATATGAGCATTTTCTAACATCTGTTTCAACTGGCGAATTCGAGCGACGATTTTTCCTTGCTCATCTTTTGCAGCGTGGTACCCGCCATTCTCCTTCAAATCGCCCTCGGCTCGTGCAGCTTCAATCTTTTTCACAACATCAGAAAATCGAGGACCCTCGAGATCTGCAAGTTCAGCTCGAAGGCGCGTTGCGGCTTCTTCAGTCAACCAGGTTTGATGTGGAGTGTTTGTCATAAGGGGGGAAGTTTACGGTGCCAGGGAACAATGATCAATTGATGCAGCACTAGCCGGTGCGCGGGTGGGGATGAGGATCGTTCGAAGTGATGAATGAGATCCGGCCGGAATCGTATCCGTGATCTGGCCCACGGTGATCGCTTGATAGTCCGAGGCGATGAGGACACATTGGTGAGCCTTTGTCGAGGTACGAAAAAATGCGGTGTATCGAATGGAGATCGAGGTTGAGTTGATGGTTTTGAAGGTGAGTATTTGGGTACTGACTTCAGGTTCTGCATAGTGACTTGCTGACCAAATCAGCCATCCGCCCCCGACGAGTAAAAAGAGAACTGCGGGCAGAAGCCACCTTTTGCGGTGGTTGCGAGAAAGTCCATACCTCTCCCGCAGGTAAGGAGTCGAACTCCGATCTTCGGCTTGCATGTGGGTAAGCATAGGCGAGTGATTCGTAGGATAATCAGATCATGCAAGATTCTACGGATATCAACACCGGGCTAGCCGGATCATTGGTCATGGTAGTTCTCACAATTGCCTTTGTGATTTTGATTGTGAGCTTCTATCGTCGCTTTAAGCGGGCATCGGCTCTCTCATCAGAGGCTTCCGCACTTTCGTTACCTCTAGCATCGCAGGATGATGACCAAAAATAGTGTTTCACGTCTACTCGCGAGCGGTTTAGTAATGCTCTTGCTTACGGGTATTTTTTATGAATTGGGAATCTGGCAATGGCACAGAGCCCAAGCCGTGGCGCGGGCAGC
>Ga0114963_10000560_pt1 | contig 24850 bp, 25 predicted proteins | sample C_131016_EF_Meta_FD_87019 | JGI IMG/M metagenome (GOLD analysis project Ga0114963, IMG submission 87019) | Freshwater microbial communities from Lake Croche, Canada to study carbon cycling - C_131016_EF_MetaG | ecosystem: Environmental > Aquatic > Freshwater > Lake | place: Lake Croche, Canada...
ACCGGGAACCCAGGAAAATGATAACAGTTTTTCATCAAGAAATCTTATGATTGGAAAAGGTAAGGAATTAGAATTCCCCGAAGGGCGGGAGGGGGCAAGGGGGAACCGGGGGTTCCCCCTAAAAATATATTAATCTCATTACTAATTTTCAATGATATTAATACAGTTTTTGTATCTGACTTATAATTCAAAGTCAAATTAGAACCGAGTATTATGATAACTGCTGTATGCGACATCAACTGTATTGCATGAAGCGCAATTGAAACTGTTACCCGCAACTGCTGCGAATAAAAATTGATTTGCCTTTTTGTTTTTCACTATAAAATAACATAAGACATAGTACGATGGACAGTGATAAACTTCAAGTTATGGCAGCGACATTAGTTCCTTCGGTAAGGAAGAATACGGACTTTAACTGTATGGAACTCGTGGATGCGATTTTGCTTACTTCTCTCGGTTCGGGAGGTCCTTTCGCGGATGAGTTTAACTATAACTCATTACTATCTATGACTCAGACATGGGTCAATAATCCCGATACGATTCCTCCTGTTCTCAAGTTTAACCATGTGGAGGATGTTGAGCAATATTTGATTGACATGAGTAAGAAACAAAAAATGATTGAGTCTAGGGTTATTCACTTTTTGAGAGAAGTCAATAAACTTGGGTTTCGTAGAGAGGATATTCAGTTTGTTTATATTTCAGGTAAGAAAAATACTCATCCAAAAGTTGCGGAATTGAATGTTGGATTGGATGCGAAGGAGTGTAAGGCCGATATCTATATTGAAAAAACGAATGGGGAGATGATTGGTTGGTCGTGTAAGCAGTGTGGGGGTGCTACAAAATCCAACTATAGTGTTACAAAGATGTTGGGTGGTGAGGATGAGAAGTTGCTTTCAACTATAAAACTTGATTATTTGACTGAGAATGGATTCCCGAAACATGATAAGAGTAATCGTGGTCAAGTCAATCGTCTCTTTTATCCAAATAAAAAAGATAATAAGTATTGGAACACAATGAGAGAAAAAATTCAGGAAAAGAAAAACGTTGTTTTAGAAGGTTTAGTGTTACCTTTACTTGGTCTCAATGTAAAATATCCGTTGTATGAATTTAATGGTAAAACAATACATATGTTGAATGATGACTTGGAGGATGTGTTATCCAAGTCATCTTTGGAAGAGTATCTGCCGTATTATTTGAATAAAAAGGGACAGCAAAGATCGGCAGCCAAGATGTTTTATCAGTTGGTCGTTGATAAGAAAAAATATAAGGTGGAGATTCGTTGGAAAGGTAATGTACATACTTGCTCGCCCCAATTTCAAATTCATGACGATTTCCACTTTTAGAAAAAGTGGAGCAAAAACAGTAAAAGTTAATCATTCATTTTAGTTTAGATAATTATAGAGACTCAAGGTTGAACTAATTACTGTATAAACATTATCCACATTTACACTATTCCCCAATTGTTTATAACTTTTTTTATCATCTGGCGAAAGTTTAAACGTATCTGGAAAGGATTGAAGACGTGCACACTCACGCGGTGTAATATATCGTTGTTCTTTTCCGTAAATTGGGATTTGTGATATTGCTACAAGAGTTGGAAAGTAGTTACTCTTTTTTACTCGTATTCCAGACTGTCTAACTTGAATAAAATGATTGAATATGCTGTCTTGAGGTTTGATAGGTCCCGTTTGCCATTCCAACTTTCCATAGATTTCTCTCTTTTTCAATATGTCGGAGTTTTGGTTATACCATTCTAAAAACATGGGTCTGTATTTTTCAATCAAAGGTTTATTTTTGGTAATATAATCTTTTTTCCACGCTGGGAAACTTTTGAACTCTTCTTCGGTGTATGTTTGAAATGCGTCGTTAATTAAAATCGTGGGGGACATTTTTTCACCCACTTCCATTTGTTTTATCACTTCATCCCAAGTTTCTAGTACTTTTAGAATATCTCCCTTGATGAAATACTTGGGATCTATATCACATTTTTTATCCAAGTAGTTTTGGAATTTTATGGTTGTGTTTTTGGTGGTTGTTGGACTTGTCAATACAACATCTCTCCCATCATAAATGTCATTTCGAACACATACAAAATAAACGCGTTCTCTCTGTTGAGGAATCCCATAATTATGGGGAGAGATTTGAAATAGTTGAAGATGATAACCAAGATTGGCAATCCTCTTTTTGATATATTCGATGACTTCTCCGTTACTTACTTTCAAGATGTGTTTTACATTTTCCAAAAACATGAACTTCGGTTTTTTCACTTTGGCAATACGCATGATTTCGTCAAATAGTAGTCCTCGTTCGTCTTCGAAACATTTCTTTTTACCGCCATTACTGAATGCTTGGCATGGGAATCCTGCGCAAATAACATCGAAATCGGTCATGGTGTTTTCGTTGATTTTTTTTACATCTTCAACTGGGTTCATGTCATAATTGAGTTTGTATATTTCTCGGCAATCCTTATCAATATCACACGCAAGAACGCATTGTGTGTTATTGATGCGTTTGAATGCTTGATGAAAACCGCCAATTCCACAAAATAGGTCTATAAATTTGAGTTGTGTTGTTGGGGGGTCTGATTCTGTTACTGTTGTTGTTGTTGGTGTTGGTGTTGTTGTTGGTGTTGGTGTTGGTGTTGGTGTTGTTGTTGTTGGTGGTGCTGGCATAACAACATTTTCTTGTAAAATAAGTTCAATCAGTTGTGGTTTATTTTTGGAACTATAGTTTTTTATACCAAGTTCCTTACATTTGTTTAGAAGTTGGGTCTTATTCATTTTAGTTATGTCAATAGTTTCCATGGTTTTCATAATTTCCTTATTTTCCTATTAATTACATTCAATTTTTTATTTATTAGCAGAGAACCTAAGACTGGTTACACTACCCGCACCCCTCCTTTGATAAAAAATGTTTTTATGATCCTTAACATAGTTGAATAACTAAATAATAATTTTGTCTGTTGATTCTACTCCCGCAAAAATTGATATAAAAATGATTTAGAGAATTCAACTCTAATAGGTGTAAGTACTACGATGACTACATTTTCAGACCGTTTTCCTCTTTATATGCGATTAAAAATATATGTAAATGGTTCTGATAGTTGTGGAACAGATGACCCAATAGATGTTATCAAACAATTGTATGTAACTGCTGTAAATTCTCATAATAATAATGTTTTAACAAATCCTTTTCCAGATGCTGGGTTTGATTTGTTTTCTCCAAACAATCATGTAGTCTTGCCATTTTCAACACATAAAATTGATTTTGGACTGAAATGTAGTGCGGTTATGATTCATTCGTTCCCTCAAGATGATGATGATATTATTTCATATAATACTGGTTTTTATGTATATCCACGTTCTTCGTTGGGTTCTAAAACGCCGTTACGGTTGGCGAATAGTGTTGGGATTATTGACTCTGGATATCGGGGTAATTTAATTGGGGTATTTGATAATAACCGTTCAGATGAGTACGCCGTTTCACAGTTTGATAAGTTGGTTCAAATATGTGCGCCAGGACTTGTTCCCATTCTTGTTCAAGTTGTTGATAATGAATCTGAGTTAGGAGACTTGACGATTCGTGGTGAAGGTGGGTTTGGGTCAACTGGTGGAACACAACGCTTATAGATATAATAATTTCATTTCTCTAATTTCCAGTTTTCTTCTTTTCAAATCATATTCGTCTAATGAAAGGATTTCCATTTCATTATATTGTACTTCATTCATTAGTTTATCAAATTCGGTAAAATCGGGGGAAATTAAAGTATATTTATATTCTATTTTTCGGTATTCTTCCTTTAATTTTTTATAAAATAAATTGTGTAATTCGTTTGCGAATTCCATTAATTCAACTTCATAATTATTAATATAACGCTGTTCTGTTCTATCTATTGGTGAAAGGCACCTAGTATGTAACATTATATTTTCAATAAATTTAGTATCGATAATATACCCTACGTTTCGCATAAGAACATCATCTATAGACCAAAACTGTTGTTCAGAGTTAATACGATAATATGTAAATAAAAGTAATTCATCCGTCTTTTTTTCAAAAATAGAAGGATCGATATTATTAAGTCTGCTAAGATATTCTATTAGTATTATACGTTTATCAACATTCAATCTTACTAAGTCAAATCGCCCTCCTTCTCTAAATAAATGATATTTTTTTACATCAACGTTGTAATGATGTTGACGTATATCATAAAATGCTATCTTTTTTTCAATTTGAATAAGTTCATTTATAGTTTTGGTTTTATTAGATATAACGGGTACCATAACTAATGGTTGTTGATTTATTGTTTTTTCTTGGTTATTTAGTAGGTTTATACGTGTTATCCATAATAACAAACATATCAAGAATAGAATAACAATCTGATATAACCTTATAAATGAATTAGTTGGTATTTCATTATTTTTTTTGTTATTTTCTTTGTTATTTTCTTTGTTATTTTCTTCGATATCTTCCTTTTTATTTATTTTTTCTTGACATTTTGGGGTGTTTATAATTACCATTAAATATGTTATACAACTAGTAACACAAGTATAACCTAACAACGCAAATAAACATAATATTATTATATAGTTAGAAATTGTGGTATTGCTTGACACATTTTCGTTTGACATTTGAATATTGAATGAGTCTTTTTTCTTTGGAAACTTATGTAAATCTTTAACGTAAATGCTAATTCATTCGATTTTTTTTTAAATATAGAATTATCAATATTATTGATTCTAGTAAAATATTCTATATTTAATACATTCTTACTAATCATAAAATGATCAAGAGAATGATAAGGTAAACGGACAGGAGTTATCGAATGGGTCGTTTATTTTTATACAAGGGTTGCATGAATTGTTTGTGTTAGATTGTAAAAACCTGAAAGGTGGAAATATTGTTTGTATTTCATCATTTGGAATACTTTTATGGGGATTGGCGGGACCATAACCTAGATTATGAATGATTTCCATGTTTTTTGCGTCTTGACTACAACGAAGGATGTTACCGTCTTTTGTCAGACCCCCATATAATAAAAATTTACCTTCTGCTGTATTCCAGTAAAGTATTTGTTTCATGGCGGTTTCATTATATACGCTTTGGGCTTGGTCGAGTGCAATACCTGGGTCTACTTGTATGATTTCGTTATGTGCGATGGCGTCTTTAAATTGTTTTTTTGTTTCATTTGTCCAAGGCCATCTATTATTTTGTAAAAGGTATTCTACGTCTTGTTCGGTTGCTTGTGTTTGTAAAATGGAAATGTCAAATATATATAATGGATTATATGTCTTTTGGAAATGAAGAAAGTTTTTGATTGTTTCTTGAGACCATTTGTTATTATTGTTTTGATTTTGATTTTCATTGGTCATTGTTTCTATCAAGGTTCTACTTGAACTTGGACTATTTTTGAAAAAAACAAAAAAAATAAGTACAATTACTAACAATATAAGTGTCGTTATTACACAAATAACGACTTTTTTCATATATATAAATTTTTATAAAATTTTTTGTTAGGTTGATGGGTTGATATGTTGATATGTTGATATGTTGATATGTTGATATGTTGATACGTTGACATGTTAATGCTAAAAACTTGGTCTTCTTTTTGGTGCAACAGGTGTAACTTCACTTACTGCTCTCATTACATTTTCCGCAGTTGCGGATGTGTATGCTCGGTTGAGTGGTACTCTACTGATGGTATGGATGGGTTCGAGTTCTTGTTCTTCTTCTTGTTCTTGCTTTTGCTTGTCCATTGGTTCCGGTTCGAACATGTCTGGTACAAAACGTCTCATTTTGGGGTATCGTCTTAGTTTTGGTGGCGCAGGTGGATAGTCATCGGGTAACTCACTTATGTTGTAAGACTGTTGGCGTCCTTGGGAGTTGGCTCTGGAAGTTGAATACATCTCCCCGTATTGAGTTCCGTAAGTTTTGTATGTAATATAAAGGTCGTCCAAAAGAGTGCTATAAAATCCATAATCTTTATGTGAATCTGGGGTTGTTTCCTCGATGTTTTGTTCCTTCATATATTCTTTGATGTAATTCATTGTATTTTTGAGTATTTCTTTGGTGGTTTCGTGTGTAGTGGTAGTGGGTTCGGGGAGTGTATTGTTGTTTTCATCAAGGTCTAAAACTAGAGAATGATGTGTTCCTGGGAAATGAGATTTTGATTCTAAATTTTGGTTTGTGCGGGCGTTGAACAGAACTTCTAATACTTTTTGTCGGAACATGTATTTTGCAAGATTATCGTCTTGACTGGTTTCTATTGCGGTGGTTTCATTCAATAACTGGATTAGTGGTGGGGTTGATGAATGAAGAAGTTGAACGGTTGTTGTTTGGATTGGTGTTGTACTTCGAACATGATATGTTTTATTGGTTTCTCCAGTAAGAAGACCAATATGGATTGTATTTGTCCAAGTATTGGTTTCGTATTCATAGATTTCGGCGTTTTCGGTTTTGAGAACACAATTTTGGAAAGCGGCGTACAAAATTTCATGTATGATTTCGCCGAACGCATAACCGGAATATTCGAGTTTATCGATGAATAAATATCTGGAATTTTCGGTTTCCGAGAGTTTCAAGAGTAGTTCGGCCGAGTGGTCGCGTCCATAACCGATGAATATGTTTCTAAACCTTGAATCGGTTAGTTCTTTTAGTTTGTTTTTATCTGTGCAACCTGATGTTGGGTTTCCATCGGTTAGGAAAATATGGGTAGGAGTTGAGTTTGAGGTTGAAGTTGAATTTGTCTCTGTGCTTTGAATATGAGAGAGAACTTCATTTGCGTTTTGAAGTGCCAATTCAATATTTGTGGTGCCTCTTGGTCGCATTTTTTTTATGTTTCTGATGAGCGAAGTTAGGTTGTCCTTGGTTACTTTTTGCATTTCGATGATTTTTTCAATCTGGTCATCAAAAGCGTCGACTTGAATAAATATTTGAGAACCTTTTTCGTTGCTTTCTGAAGCGAGGGTTAGAATATTGGTAATTGTGTTGATGATTTGTTGCATCTTGGAGTTTCCATCCGCGCAACGGTCACTCATTGACCCTGAAATATCTACTGAGAACATGATATCTTGTCTCGTTGTTACCATTTCGGTGGGTTGTGTTGTTATATTTATAATACCGAATTGATATTGTTGTGGTTGTTCTAGTTCTTGGTCACTTACCGTTGAAAAGACTAATGGCAGTCTTGGGTCTAGTGGTTGCCTTGTAAATTCCATGGTAATGGAAGATACCGGGATATTTTCAGTTGCTGTATTAGACATGGTTTGCGTTTTTTGACTTGTTTTGATTTCATAAATTTGTTTTTATGAAATCAATTTTTTTAGTTATAGCAGAAAACATAGAACAGTTTAGATTGGTTTTACCCCTTCATAATCGTTAATATGCATTTCAATGTATTCACTCGCACTGAAATAATCTGTGAAATAAGTTGTATACTTATAAGATGACTTTTTCAGTGGAATTGTTACTTGGATTTTGTTTTTGTCAATATTGATTTCAAAATAGTCATAGTCATTGTTTTCTTTCTTAAATATAATTTGATTTGGTTCATTTTGAACTAGTTGCCAGTTGTATTCATAAAATAAACTTTCCAACGTAGAAAACGCTTTGTTTTTTATTTTGGTAGGGTTTATAGTTTGTTCTGGTTGTTGTTCCATTGTCTTATTACTATTATTCATTACAATATAATATTTATATTATTTTCACAAAAAATATATTTAGAGTTTAGTTGTGGTTGTATGATATAACATAATGGATTTTGATAATAGTAATCTTCCGGGTCCTCCAGGTCCTCCAGGTCCTCCAGGTCCTCAGGGTCCTTTTGCCGGTGCTAATGCTAATCCTTCAGGTTCTAGTCCCAATACAAAGTCATTGACTAGTATTGAAGTTACAAATGAAAATGCAGCGCTCAACTTACTTGTTAGTTTTTTAAACTTGGCACAAAGAAGAGGTGTGTTTTCGTTTGATGAATCTGCGAAAATATGGGAATGCATTAAAATGTTTCAAAAGTAGATAATTATTTTTAGAGTAATATTACTCTAAAAATAAGTTTTTGAACAGTTCGGGTGTAAAAAAATCGCTTTATGTAGGGGTCGAACCTACGACCTAACGGTTAACAGCCGTTCGCTCTGCCACTGAGCTAATAAAGCACGTCCACTTTAAAAAAGTGGAGCAAATCTTCCACGTCCACTTTCGTGTAAAACAGTCAAAGTGGAGCAAATCTTCCACGTCCACTTTCGTGTAGTGTACTGCTATGTTTGATAGCAGTACAAAGTGGGTCGGTTTGATAACACCACATGTTATCATATATTATTTACTTTAATTTGCTGTATGAAGAAAAATTCTCATTCACGTCTGAATTTGAGAACTTGCGCTATCTTCGGACACACATAGATATAAGTTTTACCCAACAAGGGACTTGAACCCTCAACCTCAAGATTACTTCTCACACATTAAAGGTGTTTAGAAGTCTTATGCTCTATCCAATTGAGCCAATTGGGCAACTTCCACTTTAAAAAAGTGGCAATGCGCGAAGTGGGGTTCGAACCCACGCATCATAGATAACAGGTCTTAAGTCTGTCGCCTTAAACCACTCGGCCATTCGCGCTGTAAGTTAGATTAATTGTTTAGTTGGTTGCTGTTTTCTTTCGTTCATTATTATTAATTGTTTTGTTGCTGTTGGAAAACATTTGCTGGCATCATTTGAATCGTAAAATGATTTTGAAATTGCTGTTCGATGCCGTTCTCAACATACTATGTTGGGGTGTCTTTAAGTTGTTTTGAGGGTTAATATACAGCATTATCCACCGGGAACCCAGGAAAGTTATAACAGTTTTTCATCAAGAAATCTTATCATGAGAAAAGGTAAGGATTTAGAATTCCCCGAAGGGCGGGGAGGGGGCAAGGGGGAACCCCGGGTTCCCCCTGTTAATATATTTCTAATGTAGTATTTGATGCCAGTTCTCCAAGTCATGAATCATTTTAAAAGACACACATAAATATCTTGCGTTCAACATATATGATAATTCTTCCAATGTTTTTCCAACATAAAATTGTAGTTTATATGGATAAGATATGTTAGTTTCTATTGCTATGTGATATTCGGTCGTTGGTGTGTCTGGATTTATTATTGTAAAATACGGCAACGCATGATAACTAATATTTATTAATAATATCGATGAACCAAATAAGTTGTTGATGGTTTTCATATTTTTTTTAAATGTTTCTGATGAAGTTTTGTTATTGTATTTCCAATCACTATCACTTATTATTATCATCGTTGTTTGGGTCGCCAAATTTTTCTCTCTGAAATATTCGCATAAGTATTTACTATTTGGTCCGCATAAATTTGAGTATACGAGTTTGAATGTTGTATGATACATCGGGTCTATTTTTTTGAAGAGTTTCTCCACGAGTTCCACTGGATAGTCATCTATAAAAGTTACGATGTAACGTCTAGGTGAAATTTTATAGTGGAATGTTTTTTCGTCGATTTCAATTTCAATTGCGTTCATTTGACTCTATTGAGTTGGTTCTTGTTCTTGGTTTATTTGTTCTTTTTTGGTTTGTTCTTGTTCAATTTATTTTATTTCAATATATATTATGAAACTATTCAATATTACTTCATACTATTTCGCATTTATAACATTTGTCATTGTTATTAAGATACTTTTTCTTCTTTGTATCTTGATACGATTTATTTTAAAACGAGAGAAAAAGGAAAATACCCAACTTTATAAGTCTGTTGAACTTTGGAAGGATCGATTTGAAGGTATTTTTATTTTAAGTATGTCTGCACTTACTATTTATATATTCAATCCTCGAAATAAAAAAGAATTCGTGTTTGACGAATACACGAAATTCCTTTATTTTGTTTTTGGTATTATTTTGGTTATTGAACATGTTCGAGATATTTTACAATTATGATTCTAGTATTTCTTCTCTCGTAGAAGAAAGAGAAGAAGACGAAGATAGTTTTTGTGTTTTTTCTTCTGCTAAGTTGTTGACCGTGGTTGTGGTTGTGTTTGTTTGTTCTTGGACTTGTTGGGGTTCTACATAAGTTCCGTCCAATAATGTATTCAAATCGGCAGTCATTTTATCCATAAAATCATCCGTGTATTTTTCTTGGTTCGAAGACGAAGACGACCAGTTGTCGACGTAAGTAGGAATCATGAAATACGCCAAGATATCAACCTGACTGTACCCGATCTTAGTGAGTTTTTCGGACAACTCGACCAGTGTGATTTTGGGTTCGGGTTCTGGTTCTTCGTTTGCTGAGTCTGCGTCATCGTCATCGTTATCGTTAGACTCATCGTCGTCGTCATCGTCTTCCTCATATTCTTCTTCGTCATCATCCTTGAACAAAGGAATAAGTTGATGACGGCAACAAGGGCAGTGCTCTTTTTTTTCAAGAGCTTGGAAAATACAAGATGAGTGAAACTTGTGCCCGCATGTGGTTACGGTAAAGTTAATCATGGTGAGGTCTTCGTAGCAAATCGGACACTCCCCCATTGGTTCAGGGGTTTCAAAGAGGGGGTTTGCGATGGACTTGTGGACATCAACTTGAATTTGTTCTTGGTCTTGGTCTTGTTGGTCTTGACCTTGGTCCGGATATAAGAAACTTACCAGTTGCAAGTTTCGGGAGTCTTGGTCTTGTTCTTGGGCCACGCTCTCAAACGCACTTTCCAAATTTTGAACGACTTCATTCAACTCGACTTCTTCATCATTATCGTCATTATTTACAAGTATACAAAAGTCGTCGTCTCCGCCACTCAAACAACCACCTGGACCCATATGTCCGAGTTGGTTGTCTTGGAGAATTGGATAGCAACCCGGGCAACGACTGTGGTTGTTATTGTTTGCGGACATTCTTGTCAATTAATTTTCCTTTAAATTTGTTACAATATAATATTTTCAAAAAAGTAATTCAATTTTTTTTGGCGTGGTCTGAAAGTTTTATCGCTAGTTAATTTTCATTAAATAAAAAAGGGTTTTTGCCCCTTTTTTATTTTTTGTATTTTTTGTGTTAGTGCCTTTTTTTTGAGTTCTTTTTTTTTGATTTTTGGTTTTTTGGTTTATGTGGGAATGTTTATGCGTCTTCATCACTATCGCTGTCACTATAGTCTGCCCAATTCTTATGTCTTTTGTAGGGGTAAGACCGGAATACCGTTTTTGTAGGTGTAGTTACTGGTGCTGGTGCTGGTGCTGGTGCTGGTGCTGGTGCTGGTGCTGGTGCTGGTACTTGCGCCGGTGCTGGTGCTGTTACAGGTACAGGTGTTTGTAACTTGGACGCGTAAGAAACCGTTGTACTAGTGGTAGTCTTGGTCGAGTTCAAGGTCGATTTCGACAGAAGTTGAGGAAATGGTTCCTCAATATTCTTCTTGAGAACAAAGGTCATGTCCTCGTCCTCATCAATGACAAGGACATCAAAGCGGTTTGATGGGGTGACGGTCTCTTTGCGAGGTGCTTTGACTTGCGTTTTGACCAGTCTTTTTGGTGAAGGTGGTCTATACGCCTTACATTTTTTGTTTTTGGGGCAATAATTGACTGTGTGACCATTCTCAAAACAATACCGGCACTTTTGACTCAAGAGTGTCGGGCATATGACTTTACCTTCTCGATTTTTTACCCAGTGCTGGGTGGCGCGCTCCGTAAACCCAGCATCCAAGCAGACCTTACATTGGGGCTTGATTACGGAGTTCATATTGATTGATTGCTTGCTTTATAAGACTTTCACTTGATTCTTTTTGGTATTACTTGTCAATAAGTTTTTGAAAAAGTATTTCAATTTTTTTTTCACACCATATATTTTTTGGTTCACTTATTTTTAACACTTCACAAAAAAATTGATTACTTTTTCAAATTGAGTCCATGTAAGTAACATATACACATCAATTAATTATTCACATATTAATGTATTGCGCTTGTATACTGCGAATATGACTGACCAAGACCTTGACCGATTCAATACCTTTTTGGGTCATTCCAATATTGAGTATAAGAAACATCAATATGATGGGGTGGTCTGGTCTTTGAGTCGTGAGAGACAAGGTTACAATGGCGATGGAGACTCTTTGGTCAAAGGTGGGTTTATTGCGGATGAGATGGGTCTCGGTAAGACAATTACTATGATTGCCTTATTTTATGTCAACTTTGTTCCCAAGACACTCATTGTTGTTCCCAAGGTTCTCATTCATCAATGGCGTGACGAAATCTTCAGGACTACCGGTCATAAGGCGTTGATATATCATGGTTCGAACATGTCCTTTGCTAGTATTAACATGGATACTCTTATGTCTGCACCATTTGTCATTACAACCTATCATATGTGTTCGATGAAACGGTCATTGAATAATGTTGAAACTGAATTGCGTATTTTACATAAAATCCGCTGGGATCGTGTTGTCTTTGATGAGGCGCACCATTTGCGTAATAAAAATAATCTCTACTATGGCGCGTCCAAGTTGAAGGCGAATATTCGCTGGATGGTATCTGGAACTCCGATTCAAAATAAACTCAAGGATTTTCATAATCTTTGTGACATATTGGGTGTTCCTTCGTCGTTATACAAGTGTGACTCACTTGATGAATTGTTCGAGCAGTTCGTTCTCAAGAGAACCAAGAAGGATGTTGGATTATCACTTCCTCCACTCGTTGTCTCTACGTATGATGTGGAATGGACGAGTGTGAAGGAGCGAGATTTATCTCAAAAAATCCACAAGGAGTTACCTTACGCGGATAAGAATACAAGATTGCAACTTTATTTGTATGCAAAACAATGTTGTATTTTACCGGCGCTGTTGAAAGGGAAAGGGAAGTCTTCTGTTTTGGTTGACGAGAGATATCATGACGCTATGGATGTTTCGAGTAAGTTGGATAAGGTCATTTCTGTGATTTTATCTAGAAGTGGAAATGGTCGTGGAAAGTTGATATTTTGTCACTTTCGTGAAGAGATTGACTTTGTTATCGAGAGATTGAAATCAGGTGGAATGAAACGCGTGGGTGCGTTTGATGGTAGGGCGTCGGTTTCTTCAAGGAATCAAATGCTATCTGGTGACTTTGAGGCGATTGTCTTGCAAATTCAAACTGGGTGTGAAGGTTTGAATTTACAGAAAGGGTTTAGTGAGGTATTCTTTGTCAGTCCGCACTGGAATCCGGCAGTTGAAGACCAAGCAGTTGCTCGCTGCCATCGTTTCGGGCAAGTAAATGAGGTTCATGTGTTTCGGTTTTGTATGACTTCGATTGAAGTGGAAGAAGAACCTTGTGTCGCACTTTGTAATGCGGCGATCGTTGATAATGTTGATAATAATATTCCGGTGGCAGTGGCAATTGCTTATCCGGTACCATCCCTTGAAAAAGAAAAAGAAGTTGTTATGACTTTGGATAAATATATTCAGGTGGTTCAAGAGAGAAAGAGAGAAAACCACCTTTGAGAAAGGTGGTGCCAAATACAAAAAAACACCTTTGAGAAAATCCACTTTCTTGTAAAACAGTCAAAGTGGAGCAAAACCACCTTTAGAAAATCCACTTTCTTGTAAAACAGTCAAAGTGGAGCAAAACCACCTTTAGAAAAGGTGGTGCCAAAATCCAATAAAGTTCTACTTCTAAAAACTATGTGTTAAATAAAAAACATTCCCATATGGGGTTGTTTTTTATTGAATTGTTTTTATGGGTTTTCTCAAATTTGACTATTTTACACTAAAGTGGATTGGAACCCAAGATAATTTGTAACCTTAAGGGGGTGTGATGACCCATATGTTTTTCCGATTTCCTCCAACTGTTCGTTCACATATTTCACGATTTCGTCTATTTCGTTCAAGATGGTTGCGTCTTTGATTGTATTGGGTGCGCATGTTTCTGCGTGGTGTTTAAACCGAAAGAGAATATCTGTTGAAGTCGTGGATAATACTTGAAGAACATTCCGTGTCTCTATTCTCTTTTGTACTTTTTTCTCATTCCGCTGAAGTAGTATCTTGAATTGTTTTTCATCAATTTCTTGCCGCATATATTTCACGCGCAGGTCTTGGTTTGTCATGGGGTAGTCTATTTCACGGTATCTTTCACCGAGTTCAACATGGTTCAAGTGTATGGCATTTCTTATCATTTGGTGCAGTTTTTGTTTTATTTCCATTGTAGGTGGATTGGTTTTGCCTTGATGTCGTTCGTCCAAGGTTCGACTCATTTGTATTAGTGTTTGTTGTGTGAGTTGGTTTGGTAAACAATGGTTAGGTAGGTGAGGTTGGTCATTTGGATTACGCGGGATTTCTCCTGTTGGTGACTGACGGCGTAGCCACTCATAATAGTGAGGGTTATGAATAACATTTTCAATGCGACCTGTTCTCCAAGAAAATGCGGTGTGACATTGCGTACACCACATTTGGTCACACCCATCTATCTTATAGATTCCAGTTCGGCATTTCGGGCAAGGTTTCGTGTCATTGGCCAGAAGACGCGCCGTTGCGACGTTATCTGGATTACACGTGTGTTCGGCGTCTCGGGTTTGTCCCTTGATTTCATGGCATTCTGGGCACGCCCATATTTCACAAAGACCACACTTCCACTGACTACTGAGAAATCCACGGCAGTTGGAATCGGGGCAAGACTTGATGAAAACTGCGCGATTTTCGCCCGTTTTGCTTCTTTTCAGTCGGTCAATTTCTTGGATGAGTCTGTATTTTTCTATGTCAAGTCGCCGGCGTTCAATATTGATTCTATCTATTTCTTTTTTCATATTCTCAATGGCATTGATATTTTCAACAATGGGTTGTGTTGCTGGTAGGAGGGCGCGTTCTTTATCAAATAGAACTTGCTCTCTATGCACTTTGAGTTTGCTGTTTATGAAAGTGGTTCCGAATGTTCTTGTGAGAAATTGGCGTGACCACTCCTTGTCACAACTTGTGTTCATGCATTTAGCAGTGGTCTCGCCAAGTATATATGTTTTACAGCATGTTGCGCATGCATCAAATGCGCAATATTCACAACTTACCTTTTTACGGGTAGAAGCGTTCAATTCGTAGTCGCAGATTTGGCAAACTTCGGTCATATTTTGGGTCTTTATTTTGACTTGATTGGGTCGTGATTGTGTCTTCATTGTGTTCCTTAGAAGATCCTTTCAATTTTTTCAGAATGGGGTTTGTGTTACTATAATATTTTCAACCTTGGAAGATGTAGTTGAGAGAAAAAGTTATTCAAATGGATGGAATTTTGTATAACATTATATATATGTCTGAACTGGTTATTGGTGGAACGCAGTTGTTTTATAAAGTAGAAGGAAGAAATGACTATATTATAACCTATATTACAGATTATAATACCGATATTGACACATATTTATATGATATATTCCAACAACTTTCGAATTTTTATACACTTGGGTCGCTCTTTCATTCAAATCGTTGTTGGGAAAATGCGACGTTCGCTTGTAATAAGTTGCGTTTAGAACCGAATGAAACTACTGATTTCAAAATTGGTAGAATATTTATAGTAGATTGGGATACTTCTAACTTATATAGCGATCCAAGATATCATATTATAGCGCCGATTTATGGTAATGGTGGAGGTACAACAATTGGTGCATCACATCATTCGTTGTTATATGTTGAAATTACGATTGAAGGTCAAACTACATATATTGCGATTGAAACAGCAAGTTGTCATATTTATACATTACAGTATTATGTGGGCAATACGCCTGAAGAATTGGAGGAAATTTTAAAGGCGAGATATTTATGTAAAGGTTATCGTATCACATACGAATGTAATAAACCATATTATGAAGTAATGTACTCAAATACTAGTAGGGGATTGAAAAGAAGAAAATATAAAGGTACGAATAAATTGAAAAGGTTTAAAAAAAAGAATAAATCGCATAAGTTGCATAAGTTGCATAAGTCGCATAGGAAATTATCGCGTAGGAAAAAACGTATGTAATATGATGTGGTTATTTGCCCCCGCGATTCTTCCCCGAGGTTCTTGCTGCCAGTTCGGCCGGGGTATTTGGCGCACTGTCTTTCCCAAAAATGGGGTCGCTGTATATTGTCGTGACCATTTACCGTCACAAAGAATCAAGATATGAGTATTGTTCCTAGATTCCGGTGTTGTTTTGAGTCGGGGGTCTTTAAGTCATTTTCGCACAAATATATATTTGCCCCCGTTGACCCGGTTGGCTGTCCTATGGACTGTCCTATTTCTCTGTCCTATTGGCGCACGTACAATGTCAAAAATATTAATAATAAATATTTTTGACACCATTTACCGTGACATAGAATCAAGATATGAGTATTGTTCCTAGATTCGGGTGTTGTTTTGACTCCCGAGTCTTTAAATGGTTTACCACAAATATATATTGCGAGTTTCTCTCGTGAGTTTAGCAGGGAACCTAGGTTCCCCTGCGACCCCTCCTATTAACCAAATAAGTAAAATAAGATTTCGCTTGCGAGTTTCTCTCGTGAGTTTATTTTCATAAGTCATTCAAGTATATTGTAGTTTTATTTTGTGCCTTTCTTCTTTTGAGTCTAGTGAAATAAATCTTGAGAGAAAAGGTTTTCAAAATCGTTCAACAATATATTTCTATTTCTTGCGCAAGTTCGCTGCCGAGTTCGCTGCCGAGTTTCGCTGCCGAGTTTCGCTGCCGAGTTTCGCTGACGAGTTTCGCTGCCGAGTTTTGCTGCCGAGTTTTGCTGCCGAGTTTCTCTCGTTGTTTTATTTCACAAGTCATAAAAGTCATTCAAGTATATTGTAATTTATATTTTGTGTTCTTCTTCTTTTGGGACTCGGGAAATAAATCTTGAGAGAAAAAGTTATGGAAATTATTCACACACTTTTATTATTAGCAGGGAACCCAGGACCGCGTAGCTGCCCCTGCGACCCCTCCTGAAAACCTAATATTTAGATAACTTTTAAGTCCCACTCCAAAATATGTAATAACATTTAAACATTCATTTTAAAACTACGATGCATTAAAACCACATTTTTGAGATACCGGTAGTCATAACCGGGTAATTTTCCGCGATATATTTTGCGCGCATATTTTTCGCGTAGCGTCCAATTCTTGCGCCCATATTCCCGCGCCGATTCCCCCGCCGGGTCTTTAAGTATCTTTTTATATAATATATCGAGGGGTTTCTCTCGTTGTTTTATTTCACAAGTCATAAAAGTCATTCAACCAATTCTATACTTTTATTTTGTTGTTTCCTCTTTGGGATCTTGGGAAATAATTATTGAGAGAAAAAGTTATCAAATTCATTCAACTATATATTTTATATTTCATTGACTCATTGGTTAACCAATAGGTTAACCAATAGGTTAACCAATTTCACTGTCCCATTTCACTGTCCCATTCACTGTCCCATTTCACTGTCCTATTTCACTGTCCTATTTCACTGTCCTATTTCACTGTCCTATTTCACTGTCCTATTTCACTGTCCTATTTCACTGTCCTATTTCACTGTCCTATTTCACTGTCCCATTGGTTGTCTCATTTATTGACCTTATATAAAATCCAGATATGAGTGTTCTTTTGATTTACGACTCATGTTTTAAAACCCCAGTCTTGTTATGGTCTCAATATATACAACTTGTATTACAACCAAATATATATATTGTTATTTATTCAACAATATAGCAGGGAACCTAGGGTTGGTTACAATTGCTTTGCAACCCTGCGACCCCTCCTATTCGAATTGTTTTTAAAAAATACTTGTGGATTTCTCTCAACGACTTTATTCAAGATATATATATTCTTTTTATTCAACTATATTATTTCATCTTCTTGATTATACATTGAGAGAAAAAATTATTCATATTTCTCTCAACCACTTTATTCAAGATGTATATATTCTTTTTATTCAACTATATTATTTCATCTTTTTGATTATACATTGAGAGAAAAAGTTATTGAATATATATTCAACTAATAGTTATATATATTCACTGTCCTATTTCACTGTCCTATTTCACTGTCCTATTTCGCCGGGCGAGTTCGCTGTCCTATTTCGCCGGGCGAGTTCGCCGACCTATTTCGCGTGACGAGTTCGCTTACCATATAGCGTAACACAGTTTTGAGTGTTCTTTTGGTTTACGACTCATGTTTTGTGACGGGACGGGGGTGTGTCTTTAAGTATCTTTTTATATAATATATCGTCGGTTCTCTCTACGTTTTAAAATGAATGTGTTAAAATGTCATTGCGCATTTTCGAGTGAGACTTAAAAATTATTTAAATACTCGGTTATTAAGGAGGGGTCGCAGGGGAACCTTGGTTCCCTGCTGCGGTAAAAAAACCCCGAAGGGTTTCTTTATTTATTTTTTTATTCAAGTTACATATTTATTTTTACAATCTATATCTACTACTAACTACTATCTACTTTACTCATCATCCTCTTCATCCGACTCCTCATCCTCCGTCTCCAACTCATCGTCTGCCATCTCGATCTCCTTGGTCTCCTCATTCCACTTTCCCACTAGTTCTTGTGTCTTGGCGTCATACACATCGTTGTCTTCCGACTTCAAATATGTCTTACCTTCGTGAGCGAACTTCGTCACCTTCAACGTCTCTTCCTCTTCTTCCTTTGGAGCAGGAGGAGACTTGGACTCCTTCGGATACTTCTTGGATTCCTTCGGAGACTTGGACTTCTTGGATTCCTTCGGAGACTTCTTGGATTCCTTCGGAGACTTCTTCGCCTCCTTCTCTTGTTTTGCTAGCAACTTCGCTGCATCCTTCTCTTGCTTCGCTAGCAACTTCGCTGCCTCCCTGGCTGCATCCTTCTCTTGCTTCGCTAGCAACTTGGCGGCATCCTTCTCTTGCTTTGCTAGCAACTTGGCTGCCTCCTTGTCCTCCTTCGTCTTTGGAGAAGAAACGGAACTTGGACTTTCGGGTGTCGTTGGAGTCGCATTCGCTACTCCGTCCACCAACGAAGCAAACAAATCCTTCGTCGACTCCTCCAACTCCACCTCCTTCTCCGCCTTCTTCGGGCGACCTCTCTTCTTCATTGGCTTCTCCGTATCACTATCCGATACGATCGCCTCTGACTTGGTGGACTTTGAGGACTTGGCTTGCTTTGCTGCCTCCTTCGCTTGCAACTTCTCTTGCTTCAAGGCCTCCTTCGCCTGCAACTTCTCTTGCTTCAAGGCCTCCTTCGCTTGCAACTTCTCTTGCTTCGCCGCCTCCTTCTCCTCCTTCGACTGCTTCATTACCGGTTCCTTTCTTTCCAACGACTTTGGCATCTTCAGTGAGTAGTCCTCCAGGTCTAACCACTTCAACGCCTCTTCCGCCGGAAAATTAAATTTTTCTGCGCACTTTGTTACCATCTCACGCATCTGCGTGTTCAGGCACATGTTCACGTACTTCATTGATGTTGATGTTGACATCTTCTATTCACTTTGATTTTGATTTACTTTTTCTTTCATTTTTTATTTTCATTTCAATTTTTTTTTTTCACCTTACTTTTTTTATCCTCTTAGGGGAACCTAGGTTCCCCTATGACCCCTCCTACTCCTTATATGGTATTGCCTATCTGTTAGGAGGAACCTAGGACTGCGTAGCTGCCCCTATGACCCCTCCTACTCCCTATATGGTCACGGAGTCTCTATCATAAACTATATAAGGGAACCTAGATTTCTATATGAAACGCAATATAACTATTTATATTGTGGAACATGGGTCTTCTATTTCAATATCTCCATCATTGTTGTTGACACAAACCACATTTGGAATTAACCCCAACCCTATATCATGTTCCAAGGTTGTGTCATCCAATATGGGTTGCATAGATGATTCGACTAGTATGGTTGGTCGATATGTATCTGCCAAAATGGTAAAGTCATGACTATCATATACGCTCAGTCCAATGTCGTCATAACCTCCATCTTGATAAGAGGTCAGCATGAAACGTTCACGGTTTTTAACACTCCAATAATAAGTCCATGTTTTTTTCCAACGTGTTTCAACTTTTTCCAATAAATCATCAAGACCCATTGTAACCAAATCTATACGTTCGTCTTCCAAGTCTTCATCATTTTCACAAAGTTCACCGTCAATTAATATCATATCGGAAAATCCATCCGTACATGATATAACCCTTATATGTTCATCTTCACTAAAATATTCCGTGTGTATCTCTGGACTATACCCAGTAATATCATCATGTCCAAGTGATTGTGTGGAGGCAATTTCCGTTCCATTTTCAAACTCAATATACTCTCCGTAAAACCCGCGCAATTCATTTGCTGAAACAATATGCGGTATTGGAGCACCTGTTTTTTTGTATTTCATCCGAATTCTATCTTTTAGTCTCTCCATCTCACTTGGATTTTTTCGGTTATGTGGTGTGTTTTTGTAAGTAAGTTTTCCGTTTTTATATATTAAAATTCTGGAGTCACCAACACTCAAGGTTTCTATTCGATCCACGTAAATTTTCACCATCGTCAGCATACTTCCAGAGAAAATCTTTTGTGAATTCCAAGCACCTTGGTATTTGAAACGAATCTGATTCAATAAAACATCAAATGAATTTGGTTTATCCATTATATCATCCCAATCCAAACCGCGAATAATGTTGATACAAAAGTCACTGCCATGTCCGTCGCATACCACTTTCCATAAGTAAGTATCCGTTTTTCCATCAATTACAAAATCTTGACCCTTACATAATTGTTTTACACCCGACCGAATTGAACCACGTAGGGTTCTTGAGGTTAATTCAACTTGTTCGTTTATTTGAAAACTTGACATCTTTACTTAGTAATTGATTTAATAATTATAAATCTACCATCAAATCAATTTTTTATGAATATAACATTAACTTATCGTCCGTGTATATTTGACATGAATTTGCCACCAATAATCTGTTTCGGTGTCTTTTTTTCTCTTCTTCGCTCTTCCACCTTTTTTGAAATCATTTCAACTAGTTTTTTCTTTTTTTTATTTATTTCCAATGCGTATTCTTGAGTTGCCACAACATGATTTATTGATTCTATTTCAGTTTTGCCTTGCTTTATTTTTTCTAATACTTTTTCTCTCTTAAAAGAACACGCAAGACATACACACCCCAAATCCAAATAATGATTACGTTGTATTGCGTTGTAAATTTGATTCTCAGATGACAATGTGTTATAAAAAACGTATTCTTCTTTCGTGTAAGGTATTACAAATGGATAACTAAGTTTATTTCGCCATTCGTCCAAATACTTATTTCTCTCGCATTCTGAAAAATAATAAGATAAATTCATGTCTGTTTCTATCATTTCAAAATACTGTGAGGGTAACCTATATTCATTCTTAAATTTTCTATAAATATCCCTTATCTCTTTTTTATCTGTTTCATAATCTTTGATGATAAATATATCTGTTCCAAAAATATTCTTCAGCATAGTTGGCCATTTTTCAGAATCTACAAGTCGCAATTTAATATAAACTATTCCATTTGTTTCTTGAATCATATATCCTTTATCATAACCAAAGGTTTCAAATATAGGTATGTTATATACTTCACGATAATAATCTTTCGTTGACAAATGAGGGAATAATTTGTTGAAACGATATATAACGCGTTCAACGTCGTATTGGTTCACATTTTCATTTGTGTTATTAAAATGAAAATTGCTAATATTTTCAAAAAATTGTGATATTTTATGTTCTATTGGACTACGATATACATCAATGACATATACATTTCTACCTAAATATTTATTGTATTGTATGATTTCATTTATGGTTACGTCTCTTACACCACATATTACATTCAACATTGTTTCATCATGTATGTGGAATATATAACTATTTATACTAGAAAGTCGAAAAGAAGTAACTAGAGTTGTTGAACCCACTTTTGGAGGACAATAAATAAAAATAATTGTTTTCCTTTGGTCGGTTTCATTTATATTCATTTGTTCGTTGGCTAACTTAAGTAATTGAATCTTCTCCTCTGTAAAATTCATATATAATTCAAGGTGTATTTTGTTTTGACAAATTACGCGATAAAATATTTTTATGTACAAAAATATTTTATTTTTAATTCATAATTTTAATTTCATATTTTGTTACTCGTCTTGACCCCTTGGTCTTGAGGTCTTCTTATGCGTCCAAGGTTTAGAGTTGGTATTATTAGACAAATAATCCTTTCTAGGAGGGCGAACTGAACGAGGTGCTGAAACTACGTCAGCATCTCCACCCTCGTTATCTTCTTGAAACCGCTTATTTAGTTGGCGAGTTTCACACATCAAAGGGGTGTGTCTATCATCAGTAGAACCAATACCACGAATATTGGTTGCCTGATACTTATGAACTCCCTCATCCGTCGACTCGAGTGTAAACTCTACATACTCGCCCTGGACCAAATATTTGTATTGTTCATTTTTAACATAAATGCTACTATGATGAACAAAAATATCTTCTCCCTCTTTTTGTCCCTTGATAACGGTAATAAAACCAAACCCGGCCTTGTTGTTGAACCACTTCACAATTCCTGTGTCTCTTGACATTCTGTTTATAGTTTATTATTGGTGATGCCTTTATATCGTTTGTATAGTTATATATTTTGTAAAAAACATTATTCTACTTAATATAAATAATGTATATTTGGTTTGTTGTTGGATTGTTATTTATACATTTTATAGGAGGTTCATTTTCTCAAAAAACTTGCAATGTGTTGGCGTTAAGTGGGGGAGGCAGTTATGGTGCAATGCAATTAGGTATATTGGATAAGGTTAAAATAGAAAAATATGATATTCTTACTGGAATTTCTATTGGAGGAGCTAACGTAGGCGTTCTTTCTTATTTCAACTATTTACAAGATGGATATAGAATAACCGATGGTATAGAATTGCTAAAACAGTTTTATTTTTCTCTAAAAACAGAAGATGTTTATTCTAGGCAAAACTTGTTGGAAATAATAAATAGTGGTTCATTATTTAAAACTCATTTTGAAACTTTATTTCAAAGGTTTCATTTTGACCATTTGGAATATCCATCCAATGAAGTTATACCCAAAACCTTAATTGGTGTTTTAAATTTAAACAATTTTAAAACTGAAATCCACGAATTTGAAAAATTAAATAAAAACGATCAAAAACTGTTAATTTCTGCAAGTGCGTCAATTCCTTTTATATTTCCAGTAACAAAAATAAATGAAACAAATTATAATGACCCTGGACTTTTTCAAAACGAAATTTTTAAATACAACAACATTGAAAGAAATGAATGCTCTAACTACAGTATTACATATATTACAACGGCAAATAATAACATATCAATTCAAGATGTTTATAACTCAATATACAATAATAACTTTTTTACCAACATTTTATCATTCTATACTAGTCTTCAAAATAAAAAAAATTTCAATTCTTACTGTACCAACCGAAACATTCGAGGAAAAATAAATTATTGTTACGCTGACACAAACCAAACACTAAATTTTTCTAAATTTGATTTTAATAATGGTGAAAAATTATTTAAGTTAGGGAAAGATTTTGCCAAATGTGAAGTAATAGACTATTGTCATTAGCAGGGAACCAAGGACTGCGTAGCGCTGGTTACACTACCCTGTGGCCCCTCCTATTAACCGAGTATTTATATATTTTTTAAGTCTCACGCGAAAACCCATAATGATATTTTAAACTTTATTCTAAAAATTCTTATGATTTTCTAAAAATCCCATTTTTGGGATACCGGTGGACATTGCTGATTGTCATTAATCCCTTTCCATTCATTTACAAAACAGTTAATACTCCAAATCTGTGAGTTTTTTGAATACCTATAATGTGCGTGGTTATTATAGTTGTTTTTTGAATAAGTTCTTTCATTAAGTTATATCTTTGAATATGACGATGTGTGAATTGGTGAAGATACAAGTTGTGGGGAAAAATATTATAGAATGATATCGTCATAGTTAGCGCCATATATTAAACCCCCTTTATTTTTATTTTTTATATTTTTCACAAATATCAATCAAATATTCATAATCAGGTTTTTGTTTAAATTCAAGTGACTGACAATGTTCAATATATTCTCGAATGATTGGGTGATATCGCTCTTCTTTCAAGATGTTGGACTTCAAAAACATCATCATTTCATTGTTGTTGTTACCACTTGTTCCATATTTTGTTACATACTCCCATGGCAAAGAACCGTTTAATAAATATAATCCGATATACGCAACAGACTCTAAGTCGTCTCTGCGACTCGGTTCAAACCCTTTATGTATATTTACACTCACGTAATTTGGCGTCCCTATAATGGTCTTGTTTTCACACATTTCTATGTGTTCTGTCATTTCCTTATTTACAAACTTTTTACAAAACCCAAAGTCAATCAAATACAAAGTATAACGACGGTCATTCAATCCACGTAAAAAATTTTCGGGTTTTATGTCGCGATGTAACAACCCCCTTTCATGTATATATTGAAGTCGTTGGGTCATCTGTAACATCATATTTGATACTACATTGAGAGACAAAGTTTTATATTTTTCCTTTGTGGTTTGAAGGGAATCACCCAAAAGTTGCATTACCATATAATTATTCACTTCGTCTTTCCCAAACCACATAATTTTCGGTAATCCTTCACTGTTACCCAAATATTGATATACCAATGTCTCGTGTTTCAACAATTTAGTATCATTTTCATGAGGTTCTATTTTAACTGCTACAAATTCCTTCGTCCTCATATTTTCAGCCCGATAGATACATCCAAAATCTCCATACCCTAGTTTTTCTATAAGTCTAAATTTATTCGCTATCATACCCTAATACATATTTACATAAAAATGTCTAATGCCTTTTGTGAATAAATGTATTTACAATAGCATTATCCACCGGGAACCCAGGAAGATTATAACAGTTTTTCATCAAGAAATC
>Ga0114963_10000561_pt1 | contig 24832 bp, 30 predicted proteins | sample C_131016_EF_Meta_FD_87019 | JGI IMG/M metagenome (GOLD analysis project Ga0114963, IMG submission 87019) | Freshwater microbial communities from Lake Croche, Canada to study carbon cycling - C_131016_EF_MetaG | ecosystem: Environmental > Aquatic > Freshwater > Lake | place: Lake Croche, Canada...
AGGTTTTACAAAATGAATTAAAAGAATTCTTACCTTTTTGGCAGCCATCTATTACTTTACCTAAGTGGGATGTTACTATTATCCCTCCCTGACAGGTATCTTATTTGAGCGCAAGTCCCTAAACCTGGCGATATGATTCGCCATGCTACATATTTAGAAATGTTGCCGACTCCACTACATAACTTTAAAGCAACAACAGAATGGTTAAAAAATGAGACCTTTAATCATTTTTATCGCCCTTCCGATTTGCTACCGCAAAAGCCTTTGACTAACAAGGAGATTGTTCAGCGAAAAAATGATTTGCTAGTGAAGACCTTAGCAGTTCTAGCGCCTATAGTCTTTCTGATTGCTGCCTCTGTGGGGTTAAGAACTCCGGCCTCAGAACAAAGCGGACAACCAAAACCAACTGAACCTTTAACAGTGAAAGTAAGATGAATTTACCTACATTAAATGCTCAGAATCTACCCTATCCAGATACTATGCATCCGGTTGTGGTCCACTTTGTGATTGGAATGGTTTTCTTTGCCTATTTCTGTGATATTGTTGGCTATCTTAAGCACAGTTATCGTTTTTTGGAAGTTAGCTGGTGGAATATGCTAGTTGCCTCCTTTGCTGTATTTGTAGCGGTCATTTTTGGCCAATTTGAAGCATCTCTAGCTGATCCCTACCCCGCCGCCCAAGAGGCTTTAGATTGGCATACGATTAATGGTTGGTCCATTGCTGCTCTTCTTGTAGCTATCACGGCTTGGCGTGGTATTATCCGGATCCGCAATCCTCTCAAAATACCCGTAGTGTACCTAGCAGTACTAACGGTTTTAATGTGCCTCATTTGCCTACAAATTTATCTGGGTGATTTGATAGATTGGGTCTACGGCCTGCACACAGTTGCGGTGACAGAGGCAATAAGAAAGGGGTTATTAAAATGAATCCACAATTGATCGAGCAGCTTAAACAATTAGGACTAGATGTTGGGGTCAATGGTCTACCCTATCGCTTTCCGGTTCATCCCAATCTTGTCCACTTCACCTTGGGACTCTTTATCATCGGGATTATCTTTGACTTTTTGGGCACGCTGTTTTTTTTAGATCATCCTATTCTAAAATTTTTAGCTATCCCAGCCAGTCGATCTAATCTCTACGATGTAGGTTGGTACAATGTGGTAGCTGGGACGGTTATCTCTTTTTTTACAGTGGCCTTTGGTTTTTTCGAGATGCTCTTAGCAGAACCACCAACCCAGATGCAGAGCGTTTGGGGTCTCGGTGCTGGTTCAACAATGGTACTACATGGAGTCGGTGGGGTATTACTATTGACGATGATGTTCGCTATGACTGTCTGGAGAGGATATCAGCGATTTAGTTGGCGCAAAAATAACCCCACACAGGTGGATTGGAAATATCTAGTCATGGGAGTTCTCTTGATGGGCTTTATGTTTGTTCATGGAACCTTGGGCGCACAATTAGGAGCAGAATTTGGGGTTCACAATACCGCAGCCAATTTGATTCAACTCGGTAAAAATCCCAATCAGGTTCTTAAATAACTTTAACTGGTGTCATTCTTATGAAGCCCTTCAATATTGTATTACTAGCATTTTTCGTCATTTTAATCATTGTTACTAGCCATTGGTTGGGTCAGCAATCCTACACTTGGCTACCTGTCCCAGCGGCCTTAGAAGCTGAACCGGTTGGGGATCTCTTTAGTTTTTTAGTTACCCTAGGGTCGGTGATTTTTCTGGGGGTCTTGGGTATAATGCTCTATTGCCTTGTAGTCTATCGAGTAGCTAAAGATGACCATAGTGATGCCCCAGCTATTCGGGGTAATACTAAGCTAGAAATTACTTGGACTATCATTCCCATCTTTCTAGTAATTTGGATTACAGTTTATAGCTATGATATATATGAAAGGATGAATGTTCTGGGTCATCTATCAGTTGTTCAGCATCATGGTCCACTGGATGAACCAGCCTATGCTGCGGAGCCCAAAACGCTTAGTGGTCCTACAGAAACAATCGAAGTAATAGCCAAACAATGGTCTTGGACTTTTCATTACCCGAATCATAAAGTTACTAGTTCAGAATTACATCTGCCGGTTAATCAGAGGGTTCAGTTGAAGCTTCAGTCGACTGATGTTCTGCATGGTTTTTATGTTCCGAACTTTCGGATCAAGCAGGATATAGTACCAAACAGGACAATTGATTTAAGTCTTACACCTAACCGTATTGGTAAATATCAACTTGAGGATTCCCAGTTCAGTGGAACATATTTTTCACTGATGAAGGCAGATGTATATATTGATTCTTCTGAGGGGTTCAAACAGTGGTTGAAACTAATGTCAAATCAAGTCCGAAAGCCTGCCAAAAACGATGCTTTTTCTGAGTATAGTCAACCCAAACAAACAAAGTTCGATTGGCCAAGTGTTACACCTGCTACACCACCACTTGTTCAATCCAGCTGGTAAATTTCAGTATTAATATTATTTTGGTAAGTTGTTAATATGTACATTGAAGATAAAAATAGCCATCAGACTCATTGGAAAGAATATTTTAGCTTTAGTAGCGATCACAAGGTAATCGGTGTTCAGTATTTGGTCACTGCCTTTATCTTTTTTCTGATCGGTGGTCTGTTGGCGATGATTGTTCGTGCCGAACTTCTCACTCCACAGTTGAATATAGTTTCACGTTCCCTCTACAACGGACTGTTTACAATGCACGGGACAATCATGATCTTTTTGTGGATACTTCCGGCTAATTTAGGACTAGCCAACTATTTAGTTCCTCTGATGATTGGTGCGCGGGATATGGCTTTTCCTAAACTAAATGCCATTGCTTTTTGGCAAATTCCGGTAGTTGGTATCTTGTTGCTACTCAGCTTCTTTTTGCCTAGTGGTACTGCTCAGGCTGGTTGGTGGTCATATCCTCCCGTTAGTATTCAAAATCCATCTGGTCAGTTCATCAATGGCGAATTCGTCTGGCTATTAGCGATAGCTATTTCCGGTGTCTCTTCCATCATGGGAGGGGTAAACTTTGTGACTACAATCGTGCAGATGCGAGCTCCAGGTATGACCTATTTCCGAATGCCGGTCTATGTTTGGACTGTTTTGAGTGCTCAATTATTGCAACTATTCTGTCTCCCTGCTCTCACCGGTGCAGCTATCATGCTACTATTTGATCTATCCTTTGGGACGGATTTCTTTTCGCCTTTTAGTAATGGCGATCCGATTATCTATCAACATCTATTCTGGTTTTATTCCCATCCTGCTGTATATGTCATGGCCTTGCCAGCCTTTGGCGTATTTTCTGAAGTGATCCCAGCTTTTGCTCGTAAACCTCTCTTTGGATATAAAGTGGTTGCGGTCTCCTCCTTCATTATTGCCATAGTGGGCACTTTTGTATGGGTTCATCATATGTTTGCCAGCGCTACACCTAACTGGATGCGGATATTTTTTATGGCCTCGACTATGCTAGTAGCTGTTCCAACCGGACTGAAGGTTTTTGCTTGGGTTGCTACACTTTGGCAAGGAAAAATTCGGCTGGAAACCCCCATGCTGTTTTGTTTGGGGGGTATAGTGATGTTCCTCTTTGCCGGCATTACTGGAGTGATGATGGCCTCGGCTCCTTTTGATATCCACGTTAACAATACTTATTTCGTTGTGGGTCACTTTCACTATGTGGTCTTTGGCACAGTAACTATGGCTATCTATGGAGGCATTTACTTCTGGTTTCCTAAAATTACTGGAAGAATGTACTTAGAATCTTGGGGCAAGCTCCACTTCTGGTTAAGTTTTATTGGAGCTAATCTCAATTTTTTTCCGATGCATCCGGTTGGTTTGCAAGGAATGTTGCGTCGGGTTTCCTCTTATGATCCAGAATTTACTGGTTGGAATGTACTGGCTAGTTTAGGCGCCTTTTTACTGGGTATGTCTACACTACCTTTTATTGCTAATATGATCAGCTCCTCGTTGAGAGGTCACAAGGTTTCTAATAATCCTTGGAACTCTACCGGATTAGAATGGACTATTCCCTCACCACCTCCAGTTGAAAATTTTGAAGAAATTCCTACAATTACTACAGAACCCTACAATTATGGGGAACCCTCTCGATTTAGTATTGATTCTAGAACTATTTAGAACAAAAGATTATGGAAGGTCCTATCAATCGTCATACATCAGAGCCAGCAGAAGACCATCTCTCCTTTGGCTTTCCTGTGTTTTTGTTATCTGAAAGTATCGTCTTCGTCAGCTTTTTTGTGACCTATGCTATTCTACGCATCAAGAATCCGCACTGGTTTCCACCGGGAGTATCTGGTTTAGACATTCCCAAAGCGGCAGTAAATACTGTTATTTTGGTAGCTAGTAGTATTGTGATTCATTTTGCTGAACGAGCTTTGAGTCGTCATAAACTGATCAACTTTCGTCGGCTTTGGTTACTCACAGCCGGAATGGGGATTATTTTTCTGATTGGTCAGGCGATGGAGTGGCACAATATGCCCTTTGGGCTAAATGCGGGACTAGCAGGGGCGACCTTTTACCTGTTGACTGGCTTTCATGGGCTTCATGTTTTAATTGGAGTGATTTTGCTACTCTTGATGTATCGGCGCTCTCTGATTCCCAACAATTATCAAACTGGGCATAGTGGCGTAGATGCAGTTGCTCTGTTTTGGCATTTCGTGGATGTGATTTGGATCATCCTCTTTTTCCTGCTTTATATCTGGTAGAAACAAGCTGGATAATCTAATGAATGAATCAATTAATATATAGCGGTTCTCACATGAGTAAGATAAGCTAGTTAGCATTTAAGTTACCCACTCGAAAATCGTCCCCACACTCTACCCCACACTCTACCCCCCCTGTATATTGGGGGGTACCCCTACAAGAGTGCTAAACCCTAAGTAAATTTTATAAGTCGCTCTGTGACTGCGTTTCAGGTATTTGGATTCTTCCCATAATATATACTCAATGGTTTTTCAATTGGTCGCTTCTCAATTACAAGAATACTATCGTAATAGTGTAATGAATGAACTGATCTAGTAAATTCTGTGACAGCTAACTCATTTGTTTGCTCAGAATGCCACGCATTTATATAGTCAATAAAGTTTTTACTATACTCTATGAACGTGCCGTCCTTCTTATAGCCACCTCCATAATATCCTTGCCAGTAAGATGTATGTATGTCTTCGCAAAGATAGATACCATTTTTATCAATATAAGGAAAAAGTTCCTCAAATGTGGTTATTTGCTGCTTCATAGTATGACCACCATCATCAATTAAGATATCTATTCTGGGAATCTTTTCTCTTAAAGATTTTAGAAAGTTTCTATCTTCTTGATCACCTATAAATACCTCTATTTGCTCTTCTTCTAGATTTTTGCACTCTGGATTAATGTCTATCCCAAAAATTTTGGCATCTGGTCCAAAATATTCTTTCCACATCTGCAAAGAACCACCTTTAAATACGCCAATTTCCACAATCCGAACATCAGTACCTACAAACCGAGAAAAGTGTCGCTCATAAATTTCAAAATAATGTTTCCACTTCTGAAGCAATCCTTCTATATTTTCTATGGGATCTTTTTCTAAATCACTCATAATTTTCGCTTAATTCAACAGGTAATATTTAGGACATTGAAAATCTGATTTCATTTTAATTTTACCCTTTCCACACGGACTAGAAGATAGGGATCTTTTTTAGCGATGATCTGATATTCATTTTCTTTTAGTCTAGTTTGAGAGATTTCTGAAGGCTGTCCAATTAATAAAATAGTTGGGGCAGCATCTTTTGGGATCTTCTGTATATACTCTTTAGCTTCTGCCTGATCTAAACTCCAAAAATAACCGATAGAATGATCCGAATAAAAAACTAGACTAGGCTTTCTAAAACCAATCATCATTACTTTTTCGTGTGGTTTGACTTGCGTTTTAATAACAGTCGCCATCTCCCTTAAAGGAAGTTGTCTGACTTGATCTACTAAAGTAAAGGCAGGAGTTATAAAGAAGAGTAAAAAAGCAGCAAAACCCGCTATATTTACCCAGATAATGCGGGTCCACCAACCCTTGTACAATAGGCAGAAGAGGGTTAGTAAGGCAGTCACACCCCAAATAATTGTCCCTGCCACTGGTAAAAAAGCAGAATCTAATAACCCTGCTAAACGTAGCATAGCAGAATCTGAACCTATCCAATAGACCATATTTATAGCTCCTATAGTCATTAAAACTAGTAGGATTATATGGAAAATAATACTAATTAAAAATCCTCTGGGGGGATGCTTGGCAGCTTTATCTATAGCCTCACTCCAGAGGCTAGATACTAAGATAGAAGAGGCAGGAACTAGGGGTAAAACATAGCTAGGTAGTTTAGTAATTGCTATGGTGAAGAAGAGAAAAACCCCGACAAACCAAAAGACGGCAAAGAGTCCTAACTGTTCCGAACGGCAATGATGTGACCAGAATTTACGCTTCCAGAACTCTATTCTAACCATTGCTAGAGGGAGATAGACTGACCAAGGAGCAAAGAGTCCTAAAACAATAAGAGAATAGAAATACCAAGGAGCAGACTGCTTATCAACTACCTGTGTGAAGCGCTCAAAATTGTGGTGACCAAAGAAACTATTGATAAAGTTCCAGCCATTTTGTAGAGTAACCAATAGGTACCAAGGTAGGTTTATTAATAAAAAGGCAAGGATGCCACTTTTCCATGGGACTTCCTGTAAAACCGCTTTCAGTTCACCCACATAGAACAGAAAGGCTGTAATAATCAAAAGAGGTAAAACTATCCCGACAGGTCCTTTGGTCAATACCGCTAAGCCACTAAAGACAAAAAAGGCTAGATACCATTTTTTAGATCGTACAGCATAGCCCCAAAAAAAGCAGAACAAGGCACCACCTAGACAACCACTCAACAGCAGATCAGAGACCCCTTGATGTGCCCAGAGATAAGTATGTATATTGAAGGCAGTTAAAGTTGAACCAAGTAAAGCAGTTCTAAAGGGATTAACAGGACTAAATTTACGCAGGACAAAAAAACAAAGACAGGTTAAAAAGATAGCTGCTATGGCTGATGGTAAACGCACTGCCCAACTATTTACCCCCATTAGCTTGTAACAGATCGCTATTAACCAGTAAATTAGTATGGGCTTGTCAAAGCGGGTAGCGTCATCAAAGTAGGGGGTAATCCAATTATTAGTAAGTACGATTTGACGGGAGGCTTCAGCAAAGAGAGGTTCTGTCTCATCTATCAGTCCTGTACTGCCTAGTTGCCAGAGAAAAGCCAGAAAATTAATACCTATTAACCAGAGTGCGGCGAAAAGCCCTTCTCTGGAAAGAGCAACTTGTTTAGTTTTGATCATAGAGAGTTTTAATACAGTACAGCAATTGAGACGAACTTTTTGTCTATTTTGTAACAATAATGTGACATTTTGTATATGCTAAACCAAAACGCATCTAAAATGCGTTTTAGCTTATTGACACAATCAATTTAGGTGCTTATCATAAAACTAACCTTTAGATCGTTAAGATAAATATCAGTGGTTTCTAAACGTTTTAGCGAAACAAATGTCCAAGTTCAAGTTACCCATCAATCTTGGCATGAAGCTAGGATAGAAGGCGAGATTATAGCCTCTTCTTATCATTGGCGGTTTAAATGGTACTTTCGCCAAGGACAGTTATTTGTCTCCCCTTCCCTAGGACGTGCCCTAATTTTTGAGCCTCTTAATCGTTTTCTGGAACGGTCTGATTATCAGTTAGAAGCGGGAGGAACCTATCAATTTACAGTTAAAGGTAAGTTTTGACTTAGCCACCACTGACAGGAGGAATCAAGACAACTTCATCACCTTCTTTTAAAGGGGTATCAGGTGAGACAAACTGTAAATTAACGCCAAAACGAGTGAGAGAACGCCACTTTTCGAGTGCAGGATGTGACTTAATAATCTGTTCTAAAACTTCTTTGACAGGACTGTCTGCTGGTAATTCTAACGTTAACTCACTCTGTTGATAGGTTTCTTGATAAACAGCAAAGAGTTTAACTGTAATCTGTATATTATTAAACATTTTCAATAAAATAACACTTTTTTTTTAGTGCTTTTTGGAGCAGGATTTTATATTCTTTATTGGAAATAATATAGGAACCAAAACGTTCTAAATGAGGATTTTGTAACTGAGCATCAAAAAGAATAAATTTTCTCTTTTGCAGATGTTCAACTAGTTTAACCATAGCTACTTTAGAACCTTCTGGAATGTTAAAAAACATCGATTCACCTATAAAAGCCCCATTAATTACTATACCTAAGATACCTCCAGCTAGTTGCTCTCCTTGCCATGTTTCAAAACTGTAGGCATACCCTGCCTTATTTAACTGTAAATATATCTCAATTAATTCAGGGGAGATCCAAGTTTCCGAACGGTTGGCACAACCATAACAAACAGCAGGGAAATCGCGATTAATAGCGACAGAAAAGCGATTTTGATTGAGAACACGACGCAAGGAAGTAGGACAGTGAAACCGCTCATCTAGAGGTATTAAGGTTCTTTCTGAACTCGTATACCAGCCTAAATTCCCGTTGTCATCGGCCATGATAAATTGACCTTGAGCATAGCCTTGTATAATAGACTCTATATTCATCAATGTCTTGTCTGAAAAGAGGTTTCGATGACTGTTAAACCTATAACTTCTATTACTTTGCCACCCTTTAAAGATCTCCAAAAAGAAGTAACTTGGTTAGAAGAAGCCTTAAGGGCATGGCTAGATCAAGAGTACTTACCTGAAGCGGTAAATGGAAACATTGCCCAAACTGCTGCCCAAATTTACGTTAGACAGCGCTTAGAAGGTGAGAATGATCTCGGTTCTCTAGTCATTGCTATGATTACAGAAATGCAGGCTTTTGATTTTCGCCAAAGTTTCTACAGTGAGTTTGCTGTTGCCAATGCAATGAGTGACTTAATTTTACAGAGTCTAGGCTATGATCCCTGTTGTGGATCAACCTAGATCACACAAAGCAAGGCTAGTAATATTTTTACCAGCTTGACTTAACCACACCTGGGAGAAGACCTTGGTGCGCCCATTCGCGGAAGACGTTGCGGCAGAGACCGAAATCACCATAATAGCCTCTAGGTCTTCCTGTAACCCAACAGCGATTCCGCTGACGAGTGGGAGCGCTATTACGAGGGAGTCTTTGAATGAGACGGTGAATTTCTAGTTGATCACTAGGATCTTCAGCTAAACGAAATTGTTCCTTCAGGTCTTCACGTTGCGCTGAATACTTTTCAGCTAAGCTTTTGCGGTGTTTTTCCCGCTCGATCATGGATTTTTTAGCCATACTATGATTGTAGTTTTTTCCTTAAAGACAGCATTCTCTATTATATTTTATTTTTGGCACAGAGATCAGCTATTTGACAAGAGAGACAATCAGGTTGACGGGCTTTACAGATAGCCCGACCATGATAAATCAAATGAATGGAGAAGTTTTCCCATTCCCTTTGAGGTAGTAGTTTCATCAGGTCCTGTTCAATATGCCTTGGGTCGGTCTGTTTGGTTAAGCCTAAACGTTGAGAGATGCGTTTGACATGAGTATCTACTGTCACGCCAACTATTATTTTAAACGCATGGGCTAAGACTACATTAGCTGTTTTCCGAGCTACTCCTGGTAGTGTGAGTAATTCTTCCATACTTTGGGGAACTTCGCCAGCAAATTCCTTGATAATTTTTTGACAGGCTCCTTGAATATTTTTGGCTTTATTGCGATAAAACCCTGTCGAATGTATTAAGTTTTCTAGCTCGCTTAGATCGGCTGTCGCTAGAGAGGGAGCATCGGGAAAGCGAGCAAAAAGAGCAGGTGTCACCTTATTTACTCTTTCATCAGTACATTGAGCAGAGAGGATGGTCGCCACTAAAAGCTGCACTGGAGTCTGATAGTCTAGACTACAAGTTGCTCCAGGATAAAGCTTCTTTAATTGGGCTAAAATCTCCTCTGCTTGTTTTTTGAGGGTCATTTATTGAGCTATTTGTTGGAAGATAGAGAGACTAACGGTATCTCTAACTATTAAAAAGATACCTAGACTCAAGAGGAGAAAAAGACCTGTTTGCATAATATTTTCTTGAATCCCATCAGGTAGGGGTTTGCCGCGCATTCCTTCTATTAGGAGAAATACTAACTGTCCACCATCTACAGCTGGTAGAGGCAGAATATTGATTATAGCTAGGTTAATACTAATCAAGGCAGCGAATTGATAGAGATTAGCTAAATTATCGCGGGCTATATTGGCTCCATATTCTACTATTTTTACAGGTCCTGCTACTTGATTGATATTTTCAGAGAAATGACTGATTAACTGCCAGAACCCTTCTACTGTCAATGTGACCAAGTGTTGAAAGGTATCTGCACCTAGTATAAATGCCTCGATTATTCCTTGTGAATGGTGTAACCCGATATTAGGTGCGAGAAGAACTCCTATTTTCCCCTGTCCTTCGGCTGTTTTTTCTGGTGTCAAATTGACAGTAATTTTGGACTCTCCTCTTTGGATGGTTAAATTAAGAGGTATTTCAGGGGAGCTTTGAATTGTTTTTTTGAATTGGTTTAGCGTATCTACAGAAGCGCCTAGGGGCTTTCCGTTAATTGCTAAGATTATATCTCCTGCTTTAATGCCCGCTTTAGCTGCGACTGACTGTTCTTGGGCAATTATTTGGGGTATGGCGATCCCTGGTGCGATATCTTGTACCCCGACAAAAGCAGCCTGTGCTACTAGGAGAAAGTAGGCAAAAATTAGATTTGCTATAACTCCTGCACTGATTACTATAGCCCTATCTAGAATTGGGCGGTTACGCATCAGATTTGGGTCATCTAGGGCAATATTTTTCTCCTCATTTTCATCATCAGGAAACCCTACATAACCCCCTAGAGGGAGCGCTCTAAGAGCGTAGAGGGTTTCTTTTCCTTGGTACTTCAGTAAGGCTGGACCAAAGCCGATGGAGAACTGAGCTACCCGAATGCCTTGTAACCTTGCTGCTGCAAAGTGTCCAAGTTCATGAACAATAATCAAAACTGCCAAAACTGCGATTGCTGCTAACACTGACATAATTAATACTATATTATTTAACCTATTGATGGTATCCCTTGTGGGCACCTAGTTATAACGAAATAACGTAGGCACTATTATGGTTATCCCTTGTGGGTACCCTAGTTGAAACAAGGGAACACAATTCTGTTAACCTAACAGCACCTCAGTTCCCTCTAAAGGGGGGAGATGTTCTTTTTGAGAGTATTGTTGAAATATAGAGGGCAGGACTGGGAAAAATGGTTGATGTATGCTGATTAAATGAGCTAGAGTTCGCTTGAGTTGGGTTCTGTGAACTATGGCATCGACAAAGCCATGTTTTAAGAGATATTCGGAGGTTTGGAAGCCTTCAGGAAGTTTTTCTCTCAGGGTTTGTTCTATAACCCTTCTGCCAGCAAAACCTATGGTTGCTTTTGGTTCAGCTAAGATAATATCTCCTAGCATAGCAAAACTAGCTGTTACTCCACCTGTAGTCGGATTGGTGAGAACTGGTATATAGAGAAGTTTCGCTTCGCGATGACGTTGGAGACAGCCTGAAATCTTCGCCATTTGCATGAGGCTCAACATACCTTCTTGCATTCTAGCACCGCCTGAAGCGCAAATAACCACCACAGGAATGTGTTCTTCCGTTGCCCTTTCTATCAAGCGAGAGAGTTTTTCTCCGACTACTGAGCCCATACTTCCACCCATAAAGCGAAAGTCCATTACACCCAAGGCCACAGGAAGTCCATCTAGGAGACCGAGTCCTGTTTGTACGGCATCAGTTAAGCCTGTTTTTTCTTGTGTTTCTTTGATTCTATCGGCGTAGAGTTTGCGATCTCGAAACCCGAGGCGATCTAGTGGTTGCATTTGTTCGTTGAGAGGTTGCCAAGTTTTGGCATCTATCAACTGAGATATTCTCTCATTGCTATCTACTTTGAGATGGTGTGAACATTCAGGACAGACTAGTTGATTTGTATATAAGTCTTTGGTATAGGCTAAAGCATTGCAAGCTTCGCATTTTGTCCAGAGTCCATCAGCTATCTCTCTTTCTTGCTGAGGTTGAATATGAGGTTCGGCTTTTCGTTTATTGGCAAACCAATCAAATAAAGAGGACATTTTTGTTCAAATATGTTTAATTATATACTTCTGGACTGGGTTTTCGGTTCTTGAGTTCGATTAAATACACTTCTATTAAAAAGGGAAAAAAAGTTTCATGTATTTAGATATAATCTCATTCCCCCAAAATACTGTCAAGCCCGCCCCCATTGCTAAAAACGGTCCAAAGGGGATCGCTTGTTGCCTATTTATTTTACCACTCCATTGAGCTACAACCCCTACTATAGCACCTAAAGTACAGGCTAAGAAACAAGTTACTAGCATATATTTCCAACCTAACCAAATACCAATCAAGGCAGCTAGTTTAGGATCGCCATCTCCCATTGCTTCTACTTGCAGGGCAAAAGAGCCTATTATCCTTATGACATCTAATAGCCATAGTCCCAAGCAAGCACTAAAAAGCGAAACAAAAATACTATTGCCCAACTGATTAGTCTGCCAACCTATAATTATTTGAAAACCGAGTCCGACTATCAGTCCTGATTTGAGTAAAACATTAGGTAAAGTAAAGGTATCTAAGTCAATTAGGGCTAGGCTAAGTAACCAGCTTAAAAATACCCAATAACTTAAGGTAACTATACTATAGCCAAAGTCGAGAAATACTATAGTAAAAATTATTCCACTCAAAGCTTCTACTAGAGGATAGCGAATGGAAATAAGTCCACGACACCAACGACAACGACCTTTCAGTCTTAGCCAACCAAATATAGGGATATTTTCTGTTATTCCTAGAGGATGCAAACAATGGGGACATCTTGAGGGAGGATGCAGAAGAGATATTTCGGCTGGTATCCGATATACTACTACATTCAAGAAACTTCCGATAACACTCCCGTAAATAAAAACAAAAGGCAGAGATAACCAAGTTAGTAGACTGTATGTCATCTTTTTTTAAGGGATCTCATTTTCTATTTGCTTAAGAGGTACAAAAAATTCTCCAGGTAATAGAATAGGAGTACCAGTAAATACTAATTGACCCCGATTCTTTTTAGGATCTATGGCTACTCCTAGTGGCTGGTTCGTTATCTTATTATTATGAATTCGACAATAGTTCTGATAAATATTTCTAGCTGCTTTGAGAAGTGTTGGATCAAATGTTGTCGCTGGTTCCTGGTTATTGTTATCAGCTCGATAGTTATCTTGTCCTGATGTGCTAGCCACAATAGACATTCCCACTTTTTTCTTTGATTTTAACTTAGAGATGTAAAGATCAAACCTCTAAAGTTTTAATTAATAATTCTCCCATCGCTTGACAACCAACCAGAGTCATGCCTGGGGACATGATATCTCCTGTGCGATAGCCTGCTTCTAAGACACTATTTACTGCCTCTTCAATAAAAGTAGCTGCTTGGGGTTGATTTAACCCATAGCGAAGCATCATGGCGGCACTCAACACCTGTGCTAGGGGGTTAGCTTTATCCATTCCAGCAATATCAGGGGCTGAACCATGTACAGGTTCAAATAGTCCTGGACCTCCTTGACCTAAACTAGCTGAAGGTAACATTCCAATACTACCAGTTAAAACTGCAGCGAGATCAGAGAGAATATCGCCAAAAAGATTACCTGTAACTATTGTGTCAAACTGACGGGGAGAACGGACAAGCTGCATAGCTGCATTGTCTACATAGAGATGAGAGAGTTCTACAGAGGGATAATTTTTAGCTATAAGAGTCACCCGATCCCGCCAGAGTTGCGAAACATCTAAAACATTTGCCTTGTCTACAGAGCAGAGTTTACCACTTCTTTTAGCAGCTATTTCCAAAGCCACTTTAGCAATCCGGTCTACTTCCCAGTCACTATATACCATTGTATTAAAGCCGCGTTGTGCTCCTTTTTCATCAGTAAAGATTCCTTTTGGTTGCCCAAAATAGATTCCTCCTGTCAGTTCTCGTACTACCATTATGTCTACTCCTTGGACAATCTCTTGTTTTAGGGGTGAAGCCTCTATTAATTGTGGTACAATTGTTGCGGGTCGTAAATTAGCGAAGAGTTCTAAACCAGATCTTAACCCCAAAAGACCTGTTTCTGGGCGTTGTTGACGGGGTAAGTTGTCCCATTTATAACCCCCAATAGCGGCTAAAAGAACCGCATCACTATCTTTACATTTTTGTAGGGTTTCGGCTGGTAAGGGTTCCCCTGTTGCCTGGATCGCACTTCCACCGACTAAAGCTTCCGATAACTCAAATTCTAGATTAAATTTTTTGGCAATTACTTTTAAGACTTGTACTGCCACAGACATAATTTCTGGCCCGATCCCATCTCCAGGTAAGAGAGTAAGGCGGTATTTTTGCGTCATAGGGTGAAAAAATTAAATAGAGACAAACTTACATCATAAACTGTTAGGTATTATTGATGCTAGTCTGTGCCAGACGAGTTTTGATAATAAGCTAAAAGGCTCTTAACTTGCATACTCCAAAAAACCTTAATTCCTTAAAACTAGCGCCCGGCTGTTGGCTGTTGCCTGTACCCTCCGAGCGGCTACGCCCAGCCAGATGAGCTGCTAAAACGCATTTGAAATGCGTTTTAGCTTAATATTATACCTCTTGCAAAAATAAAAATTAAATCAATTTAATGACCAAAAACTCTTATTTTTTACCCACTCGCTATAGACTACTGACCGAAGGTCAGAGAAACAGAAAAGAAGTCTATTGATCCCCACCTTCGTTATTAAGAGCTTTTTGTCTCTGGTATATTTGAGATTTAAGAATTTTCACTCGATAGGGGTCTGCATCTTTACGCCAACGCACTTGATGACCCCTAATGGTTGCACAATGTTCTTGTAAATATTGTAGCCAATCTCGCCAATGAGTTATCTTTTTTTTCTCTTCTAATAGTCCCCATATTCGCTCCTGTTCTGTTAGTTTATGGAAGGTCTTATAGTGGGGATAATCGGGTTTAACTAGTAAATCTTTCTCATGTAAAATAGGTGGGTTATCGTCCTGAACAAAGTCTTGATAGGTTACAGCCAAAGTATTAATACATATATCAATTCTCTCTTTTAAAATCGGGTGAGCCTCTTGGTCAAAATTTGGATAAGTTAGATAAGAAATTTGAGGCTTATTAAAAGAAAACCGAATCACATTCACTTCATTAGGACGACCAATCGTAGCACTGGCACAGCCTTCATAGAGTCTCAATAGGGTAGGTAAAGAGTCTAAAGCTGTGATATGAATCAAGAGAGAATGAGAGTATTTTTGACCAATTATACTGCTTTTACTTAAGTCAGCTAAATTTTTAATATCTCGTAATTTGAATAACATTAAATCTGCTAGTTTACAAGCGATTTCATAACTACCAAAGAGTGATCTAATATCCTCTCTAGTTGTGCGATGAAGAGAACGAGAAGAAGGACGACCCTTAAAAAGACTCAAAGCTAAATAAAGTAATAAATCTTGACGACGTTGTTCGTAAATCAGATCCCAGTCATCAAGCTGAGTAACTTGTAAAATGACATTCCAAGCTCTAGCAAATGTTCTAAATTCTGCTTTTAATTCAGCTTCATTTTTTAATTCATTGCGGACAGGAAGACGACCTCTATCTGTGACGAACTGCATTAAAGGGAGCAGCATTTCTTGATAATCAGCAAAAGATTGAAGAGGAGTTTTAATTCTGGGTAGACGGACAGAAGAATGGCTTAAAGAAGCGCAAAAAGCTTGGGCAGTCTTTTCATTTTTAAAGACAAAATAAATGCCTAAATCTACAGGAATAGCATCTACTTGTAAAGTTTGATCTATATAGTTTTTAAGTTCTTCCTGTTGATAATATTTCTGAAAAGTATTCCGTCTAGTAATTACGCCATCTCCATAGACCATCATTCCACGAAAAGAATGAGTCACTAAAATTTGAGCAGCCACAATTAAAACCTCCTCAGTTAAACTCCAAGCATTTTCTAAGGACTTAGCGCGTTCTTGTGGCTCTTCAATAACATTAATGACATAACCTAAATTGACGACTTTGGCCATTTTCCAAGGGGTTTCAGGCGCATAAAAAGGGTCCCAACCTTCGGAGTAAATACCTTCATTAGTCAGTCTTTCTACATCTCCCCCATAACCACAACCATAGTCAAAAAAGCTGCCCTCAGGGGTAAATAAACCTGCTTCTAAGGCTAAACGAACCGGACGCGAGAGAGTCTTTCTCACTAAAGCGGCTCGGTGACGTTCTATAGTTAAGCTACTCGGTCTCTCATTAAGTGGACAAAGAAGAATATGACCCACTATTGCTATGCCGTGAAATTTTAAGCGAGCTTGCCAATTTTGCTTTGTACCAATAAAATGAGAATTCTCTAGTAATCCTAAATTTTCCTCCTGTTGAGTGAGAAACTTAAACTCTTGATAGAGGGGATAGTCAGGAGAGACAAAGGTTTCTTTGCGGTGTAAAATAGGAGGGTTCTCTCTGTGACGATAATCCCAATAGGAAAGAGTACCAGTTTCTAGGTCAACTAACCAACTTTCTTTTAAAACGGGATGAGGGTCACAGTCAAAGTTATCATAGGAAAGGTAGGATATTTTAGGGGTCTCTAGACTGAATTTGATCAGGTTGGCTGTAGGTGCTTCCACCAAACAGCGCCCTTGTTGCTCATATTCTTGTAGTAAGAGGGGGAGATAGGACAAAGCTGATTTATGCAAGTAGAAAGCGCTCGGTAAATGTTTACCAAGGGTACTGTTAGAACAGGCAGTTATAACCTCTTTAAACTGTTCAGAAATAATAACCATAAAAACTCTCTCGGTTTTTTACTTCTCTATCCGTTTATTAAATATTAAGGATTGAGGGGAAGTTTGGCCAAAAAAAGGTTAATTATTCTTTATCTTTGACTAGAAAGCCTGGAAAATTGGAACAAGTTAGGGAGTCTAGACGACTTGTTATGTGAAACGGCTTTGAACAATTAAAGCTGACCACAAGTCAAAGTGTCTGTTAAAGGACATTTCTAGCCTAAGAAAATCAAGGAGCAACTTGACGTGCTAGTGAATTATTCTAAAGTATTCTCTACGTACAATTGTAGTGTATATAATTTGTTAACCCAAGGACATCTATTATGAGTAACTTTTTTAACAAGTTAAAAGATTTCGTAGGAATTTCCGAACAGGATGAATACGAAGAAGAGTATGAAGAAACACCGAGGGAAAAGAAGAACTATTCGGATCCCAAGGAGACTAATGTTCCAATAGAGGCGACTACGCAATCTGCTCGTCGTACTAGGGAGAATTTGAACCTGACTGCGGAGTCAACGCCGACTGGACATACAACTAATATGGGATCGACACCAAGAAATAATGTAATTGGAATGCCTGGGATATCTTCCAATCCTGCAATAGAAGTTGTGATAATAGAGCCTCATACTTTTGGCGAAATGCCACAAGTTATCAAAACCTTGCGGGAGCGCAAGTCGGTAATATTAAACTTAAATGTCATGGACCCAGATGAGGCACAAAGAGCATTGGATTTTGTAGCAGGCGGAACCTACGCCATAGAGGGACATCAAGAGCGCGTTGGCGAGAGGATTTTTCTTTTTACGCCTAGCTCTGTCAAAGTGAGTAACATCTCTGGAAAAATAAACGAAGCAGCTAAAGCAGCTGGTCGAACTTCTCCAAATCCCACTCAGTCAACTAGTACATGGGATGCAGAATCAACTCGCATAGCACAGTAAGCTAAAAAGCATTTTAAAATGCTTTTTAGCAGGCAAGAGGCAAAAGGCAAGAGGGAAGCGTGTTACTAGGAATCAATGTTTTTTGAGAATATTTAACTAGATTTTTACAAGGGGTAACATCATGTGCCTCTTAGCTTAAAAAAGTAAGGGATGTTATAATGGCATCTCTTTTTTAATATTTATTCCTTTTGTGTGCAAGGCGCAAAATTTGACCAGCTAGGATAGCAGCCCCAAAACCATTATCAATATTAACTACAGCAATCCCTGCGGCACAGGAATTGAGCATAGTTAAAAGAGGAGCAATGCCGCCAAAACTTGCTCCATAGCCAATGCTTGTGGGGACAGCAATTACAGGAGAATCAACCATACCCGCTACAACACTAGGTAAGGCTCCTTCCATCCCAGCCACGACAATTAAGACATCAGCTTGTGCCAAAATACGGCGATGAGACAAAAGACGATGGATCCCGGCTACACCCACATCCCAAAGACGCTCTACTTGAAAACCACAGAGTTGGGCTGTTAAAGCGGCCTCTTCGGCCACGGGTAAATCTGCAGTACCTGCTGAGAGGACGGAAATTAACCCAGGATAGGTAGGCAGAGCAGAAGTTCCTTGGAGGACGCAAATACGAGCTTGAGGATAGTAGATTAGTCCGTCTACCTCCATTTGAAGTTCTCTAGCTACATCAGGCTCTATTCTGGTCGCCATGACTAAAGACGATTTTTTCGCCATCACCTGCATGATTTCTCTTATTTGTATTGGCGTTTTTCCAGGTCCCCAAATAACTTCAGGAAATCCTGTTCTCAGTTGGCGGTGATGATCTATTTTGGCAAAGTCGCCTACTGTTTCAAAACTGAGATATTTGAGTTCTTCTAATCCTTGTTTTGGACTTATTTCACCTCTAGCTATTGCCTCTAAAAGGTTTTCTAGGCTTTCTGGCTGATTCATGAAGTTAGGGACTTTTGGTGTTGTATTGGCCAATAAATTTTATAAGCACGACCGACAATATACTGTTTAGGGAGGAACCCCCAGACATGAGAATCAAAACTATTATTCCGATTATCTCCTAGAACAAAATAATTGTTGGCTGGGACTATCAGAGGTCCGCCTTGATAATTAACTGTTTCCTTAAGATAATTTTCGGCTAAAGGATAATCATTGAGCAAAACTTTTCCCTGCACAATCTCAATTTTTGTTCCAGGTGTAGCAATTATTCTCTTGACATAGAAGGTTTCTTCTGAACTCGCTTTAGCGTCGGGATCAAATGATTCTAACTCTGGGAAGACCTGAAAAACGACTATATCTCCAACTTTTGGTAAATAATCTGCTGATTTATGTACTAAAATACGATCACCAACTTGTAAGGTAGGGAGCATGGAATTACTAGGAATGAGAAAGATTTCAAACCGCTTTCCTAACCAGAAGGGAAGGTAGTTTAAAAATATGGCCCAAGCTAAGATACCTAGAGCAATTAACACAATCCAATAACGACTAGAAAGGGTTTTAGATTTGGGAAATCTTCTAAAGACATCATAAGCGCTTCCTGCTGTCAATATTGGATAGATTGCTATTAATAAAGGGTAGAAGTTCTTCAGTTGTAAAGTAAAGAGGGAGATCACTAATAAGATTAGTCCCAAATTTGTACAACTAGCGTAAAGATGTCCTAAGCCAGGAATGATGCGAGAGGCAAAAACAGCAAACCAAGGATTTTTATTAGTGCGAGGAATCTTTTCTAGTTGAGGATTTTTATGCTGTCGATAGATGACTTGATGGGCATCAAAAATATTGATGAGATAAATTAGCAATCCCGCGCTCCCCAAGATTACCCCTGTAATGATGTCCCCCTGAGGACTGAAGATACTCCAAAAACTAGCCATAACTAGTCCTACGGTGATTAGAAACCAAAAAAGACCTCTGAACCACTTTTCCCCATAGCATTGACCTAAACCAGGGATGAACATGGAGAAATTCACTGCTAACCAGGGTTCTTTTGTCATCACTAGGAACTCTATAGCCTAACTGTTTCTATGTTACGCTAATTCAGAGTCCAGATCCAAACCTACCAGTTAGGATTTTTTACTGGGTGTTTCGGTCTTTTTGAAAAGACTTTGGGAATCGAGAACTCGGATCAAGGTTCCTTCAGATGGAAGATCTTTTTTCGCTAGACGGATTTGGTTAGTTTTTAACTGTACAATGTTGAAGTCTTTGACTAATTCTAGGAACTGTTCTATCCTAACTAAGTCGCATTTTTCTTTATCGGCTGCTTCAGTTAGGTATTGCATTGGGATCATTACTTTTGGTTTGAGAATATCTAGGGCTTCTTTGGCTTCTGTTGGGTCATAGGCTTTCGGTCCTCCCCCAACTGGAATTAATGCTAGGTCTGGGGTGCCCATAAGTATTTTTTGTTCGATTCCTATAGGTGAAGCTGCCCCTCCAAGATGCAGTATTTTTATACCTCCTTGTTGCCAAGTCCAAGCAATATTATTGCCAAAACGTCTACCTTTTTCTCGATCATGGGGTATGGCTATGCCCTGGATTTTTAAGCCATTGAGATTGAAGTCTCCAGACTCATAGAGAATTTTAGGGTTTCCAGGTATGTCTTCTACCGCTCCTTCATCCCAAAGATAACTACTGATTAAAACAAGATCTACATTGACCGACGGTAAGCGATATCCTGCTGTACAGCCTATTGTTCTAAAAGGATTAACTAGGATTTTTTGTCCATTGGCGGTGAAGAGAAAACAGGTCTGTCCCAACCATTCTATCAGAACAGATTTATTGGTTGCAGAGGATTTAGTTTTGTCCGCTTCAGAGCGGCTAGGATGAGTAACAATAGTTCCTAGAGCCGCCAGAGTTGCTCCTAGGACTGCCCGTCTTTTCATAAAGGCTTAAGCTCCAGTAAGAAGTTACGCAGTAGTTGTTTACCAGCTAGAGTGAGGATACTTTCTGGGTGAAATTGTACTCCTTGAATCTGGGGATAGTCGCGGTGTCTTACTCCCATAATTGTCCCGTCCTCGATCCAGGCGGTGACTTCTAAAACTTCAGGTAAAGTTTCTCTCTCTATGACTAGGCTATGATAACGGGTAGCCTGAAAAGGATTTTCCAAATTGGCAAAAACACCTTGATTATTGTGGTGAATATCTGAAATTTTGCCGTGCATCAAAGTTGGGGCAGCAATTATATTCCCACCGAAAGCTTGTCCAATACCTTGATGTCCTAAACAGACTCCTAAAATTGGTGTTGTTCGGCACAATTCTTCAATTATTTTCAGGGTGATCCCCGCATTTTCCGGACGACCAGGTCCTGGGGAAATAACTATAGCCTCGGGCGCAAGATAGCGTATTTTATCTAAATCAATCTGATCATTGCGATAAACCTCTATAGAGGAGGCTACGGGTATCTCTAGACCTAATTCTCCTAAATATTGCACTAAATTATATGTGAAACTATCGTAATTATCTATAACAAGAATCAAAGTAATTTTCCTAACCTTTCTTGAGAAAGTGTTGTTTTAAAAAAATTTATGATAGAGAGCAGGGAGTAAAAGCAAGGCAGCTATGAGAACTGCAGTAACTGCCGAGAGCAAGACTGCTCCTGCCGCGCAATCTTTGGCTATTTTAGCTAAGCTATGATAAGAATGCCCAATTGTCAGATCCACCACAGATTCTAAGGCTGTATTCAGTAATTCTAGAACCATGACGAGGGCAGAAGTCAAAATAATCACAGCCATTTCCACAGGAGTCAGATGACAAAAAATGCCCATTAAGATGGCCAAAACAGCCACGACCGAATGAATACGGAAATTACGCTGGGTAATGAAAGCATAGCGAATTCCATCTGAAGCATATTTAAAACTCAATAAGAGGTTAGGTGCTACTTGCCAAGCTAAATTTCGTTCAACCATGATTGAGGTTTTTTCTGGCCGTTCAAGAGGTAATAGACTGGTAGACATTGATTTTGCCTTGTTTTGATTTGACTGCATTATTTTTATCTCTTAACCATAGACTGTTCATTGTTATAGCGCTTTTTCCAGTGATTTGGCACTGAGAATTCCTACACTTTTCAATAAATTAGCTTGTTCAGTTAGCATAGCTTCTAAACTCTGTTGGTCAGGATGATCCCACCCTAATAGATGGAGTAAGCCATGTGAAGCTAGCCAAGCTAATTCTCTTGTCAATGAATGTTCTTGTTCTATGGCTTGTCGCTTAGCCGTCTCTACAGATATGATGATGTCCCCAAGATATAAAGGTTCCTGAAGAGATTCTTCGGGTTTAGGAATTTCTACTTCTAGAGCCGCAAAAGCTAGGACATCTGTAGGCTGATCCAGAGAACGATACTCTAAGTTAAAAGACTGAATTTCTCGATCATCTGTTAAGCGTAAGCTGACCTCATAGGTTCCTTCGGTTGTGTAAGGTAAGTCTTGGGACATGGTTTCTAACCAAGTTAAAAACCATTCTGACCAGGGTATCTCTAGGTTCAATTCAGTATTATCTTGCAGGTTAAATTCAAGCAGAATAGCCATTAGCGTGTTAAATAAGAGATTCCTACTAAAAAGCCTAAAAGTGCTGCTGTTGTCAAAAAAAAGTGCGTTAGAGAGGTTCCTCTTTTTCGCACCATGTTCCGCATCGCTAGTTTTACGTAACTGGGCGGTTTTTCTGTGTTTGGCGCAGCAGTCTGTTGATTCTCTGCCTCTTTAGTTGTATTCATAGAGGTTTTTTTTGGATCTGTATAGAGTTAATGTAACAGTTTGTTGCAGAAAAAGCTAGATCTACTCTCTTGTCCCAGCAATTCTCATTATGAAAATGATTATCATTCTCAAGCTAAAGCAAGGTAAAATTGGAAGTTTAAGGTATGATTCTTATATATTGTTAGCTTATAGGGAAAAAGAGAAAGTTGAACTGCTCAGGTATTTTCGATAAAATTGTGCTTTACTTTCGGTCAGTAATGGAAAACTTTCCCGATAAGCGAACAGGTAAGAATAAACCCACTTTCCGTAACTACCAATTTGGTTCGTACATTTTGGCAAAATATACTAATTTTATAGGCAAATTTCAGTACTTTATCCAAGAATTATTTAGTATAAAAATTCTAGACTTTCAAAAGTAAACGCTCTATATTGTAGAAGAATATTAAGTACATAAGCTTTGATAATCAAGAAGTTTGTAATGTACTATCTGTACGCTTACGGAATGTGGGATAAACGTTATCGAATGAGTGATGCAGCATTAAGTGCATTTTCAGTATTTTTTACTCAAAGTCCTTCATTTGTTGCCTATCAACGCTCAATGGGATTTAATAAAGGAAAAAATAATGCTCAAAGCCTGTTCGGTGTACACCAAATTCCAACAGATAACCATATTCGAGATTTGTTGGATGAGGTAGAACCTGCCCTCGTTTTTCCGGTATTTTACGAGATTTTTAAAGTATTAAAGCAAAATAACCACTTATCAAGGTTTTTCTCTTTTAAAAATAATTTATTGATAGCGTTAGATGGGACATAATACTTTTGCTCAAAGACACTCCACTGCCCACAATGTTCAAGCAGAACTTTTAAAAATGGAACAACCCAGTACTTTCATGCTGTGGTTACTCCTGTAATTGTCTGTCCTGGGAAGCCTTTGATTATTCCCTTAAGAGAACTCCATAAAAAAGATGATCCAATAGTCAAGTTGATTTATGGGGGATTTCCACAAACCACTTCGGCAAATTAGGAAGTCTTAAGATTTGTTTTTCCAACTCTGCCATGGCTTTTTGAGTCAGCTTAACTCCAGTATGGTAAACCTGCTCAACGAGCAGGACAATTGGCTGAAACCCTTTGAAGGTAATAGTTTCGGCGAAACGTAGCACAGTTTCCACACTATCTAGTAAACTCCCATTCCAGTGTTGCTCTAACCAGCCAAAGGTGCGCTCCACAGGATTGTACTTGCTATGATACGGAGGATAATAAGCTAACTGTACGTTTAGTAGAGACTGCTGGGCAAACGCCACAAGACGGTTCATAAATTGAGTGCGACGAGAATGGTTTTCCGGTCCATTATCTTGGTTAATTACCAATTTATTAATGTGACTAAAGCGGTCTTTTACCATCGCCCACCATTGCTCAAGCCTATCGACAATACAATCTGCAGTTAATTTAGAACTAACGAAAAACAAATACAGTTCATTATATTTGCGAAGGAAAATACCATAAGGAGTGAGGGTGATGGTGGGCTCAAAATCATGATCTAAGGCAATAGTGGTTACTCGCGAGAATCCCCCTCGGTCAAACTCGCCAACTTTGACAGCTACTTTGGCATCCATTGAGATACGTAATGTCTGTTCATCGGCATCGGCTTGTTGATTGACCTGATGGATTTGCTCAAAGATAGCATCGGTTTCTGGTATTCGCTTTTGCGGTTTCGCCTTGATTACCCGTTTTAAGCTATATCCGATCTCGTTTAAACGGCGACGAATTGTCTCAACACTGCGCAATTGTTCATCAATATAGTCTTTATGTTCTATCAGTTGACGTCGCACTTGGGCCGCACTTATTCGGCTATATAACCGAGTGCTCTTAAAACTGGGATCTCTTTGAGCCTGCGGGTCTATCAAGGCTCGAATATCATTGAGTAAATTAGGCAATTTCTCTTCTATCCTTTTGCGTCCACTGCGTTGATAACCATCCTCAATTGCTTGTCCACTGGTTAATTCTCTCATCCCTTTACGAATTGTTCGCCTATTCCATCCCAATTCTCGCTCTGCTTGAGTTTGTCCACCAATCCCTAATGTTTGCACCACCCCTGCCATAAATTGCCGTCGGTCACTGCCTTTTAGTTTTTGAGCCGTTTTGATGTAAAGGTCCTTCAGACTCTCGGTTAGTTGAATCAGGGATGCTAGTATCATGGAAGTTTCTCACGTCAAGGGTTTTCCCATTATGACAGAATCAATCCTGACTGCCTGACAGAAGTGGGTGAAAGCCAGTGGCAGAGGGATTGAAAGAAAAAAGGGTAGAGAGATATAATTGGCTAAAATTAACACACGTTCGCGCCTGTTAATATCATGTCAAACTCTA
>Ga0114963_10000563_pt1 | contig 24778 bp, 20 predicted proteins | sample C_131016_EF_Meta_FD_87019 | JGI IMG/M metagenome (GOLD analysis project Ga0114963, IMG submission 87019) | Freshwater microbial communities from Lake Croche, Canada to study carbon cycling - C_131016_EF_MetaG | ecosystem: Environmental > Aquatic > Freshwater > Lake | place: Lake Croche, Canada...
AATCCAACTCAGACGACACGGTGGACGGCGGTCCGCGCGGTACCGACCCCGTCTTCGTGGGTTCGACCACGGCCGTGCAAATTGCACTCACCCGACCGCAGGATGCACCCATGACCGTCGCCGCGCCGGATACCGCCATCGACGCCGGCCGAGAACTGGGATACGTACCGGCGAATGCCGAACAGCCGATCGCGCAGAACATTTCGGCCGTTCTGATCACCCCACCGGAATCACCGGTGGACACCCAGTGGACGCCCCCGACCGCAATCCTCGGCCCGGGGCAGCCACCGAACATCATCAGCCGCGCTCAATGGGGTGCAGGAACCAGCATGCGGTGCGGAGGACCGTCATACGGCAACGGAATTCGCGCGGCCGTCGTGCATCACACCGCCACCGGAAATGACTACGCGCCAGAGGATTCGGCGGCCATCATCCGATCGATTTACGCCTACCACACCATGACGCTGGGGTGGTGCGACATCGCCTACAACGCACTTGTGGACAAGTACGGCCAAGTCTTCGAGGGTAGAGGCGGCGGTATCACCAAAGACGTTCTCGGGTCTCACACCGGTGGTTTCAACCGCGACGTGTGGGGCGTGTCGATGATCGGCGACTTCGAGGAAGAACCCCCACCCGACATCACCGTCAGGACCGTGGGCCGACTCCTCGGTTGGCGAATGAGCCTCGACCGAGTCAACCCGCTGAGCACCGTACAACTGAAGTCCGCGGGCGGTCAGTACACCGTCGTCCCCGGCGGCAGGACAATTACCTTGCCCGAGATCTTCGCGCACCGCGATGTGGGTAACACCGAGTGTCCCGGTAACGCCGGTTACGCCGCACTGGATCAGATACGGGCGATCGCGGCCGGCTTCACCGGTCCTCCGGACGTCATCGAATCCCTGCGCGGCGGGGCCATACTCGCCCGCTGGGACGCCGACGGCGGTCCGGTCAGCCCGCTAGGCCTGCCGACCTCACCGGAGGCAGCGGGCAGCAGAGGCACCCGCTATGCAACCTTCGAGCGGGGTGCCATGTACTGGTCAACCGCGACCGGCGCCCAACCGCTCACCGGAGCCATCTACGAGTCGTGGGCCTCGTTGGGCTACGAACTCGGCGCCCTGGGCCTACCGACCAGTGCCGAGATTTCCGAGCCCGAGTGGATCGTGCAGAACTTCCAGCACGGCACCCTGAATTTCGATCGGCAGACGCACAACGTCCTGCGGGTGATCGACGGCGTCACCCTGGTGATGCCCCCGACGCCGCTGGACGGACCACCGGCGCAGCTCGAGCGGTTCAGCCGAATTACATTGTCACGCTGAGACATCCCAAGTTACTGCGGAGTCCCGACTAGGACGCCCTCCATCACGCCATCATTGGCGACGAGCAGTCCACGGCCCGGCGGTAGTTGCGCGGCACTGGTTCGCCCGAACACCTTCACGTTCTGTGGATCGTTATCCATGAACAATGTCGGAGCACGCGAACCGCTGAGCTTCTGGATGAACGGATTCATCGCCGAGACACCGGCCCAGTTTCCCGGGAGTCGGGTAACGAAGACATGAAGTCCGGTCTCTCGTCCACGCTCAATGAGGTTCCATAACGGTGCCGTGGCAGCCGGCTTGCCTACGACTCCGTTGGCGCGGAGTTCATGTTCGTCATCAATCAGAACGAAGTGGTGCGGACCGGTCCAGGCCGGCCGAATCAGCAACTCCCGCTGAGTCAAACCCGACGGTGGCAATCGATCGCGCATGATCTCAGCCACTTCGGCTAACGTCGCATCGATGTCGTCGGGGGTGTACGCGTAGGCGCGTACGTGAGGCCCCGCTAGCCTGCCGATCAGCGTCGTCTTCGGATCGATAATCGTGATCTGCGCGTGATCGGGGGATAGTCGCGTGGCAATCGACTGGCCCAGTGCAGCCAAGGTGGTCGTCTTGCCGCAGCCCTGGCGGCCAACCACAAGTAGATTCGGCAGCCGTCCGGTTTGCAGCACGACCGGTTGCAGAGCACTCTCGCCGACGGCGAACGGGAGGTCGAGCGACTCGGCCCCCCTGGCGCCGGTGCGATGTCCAATAAGGATGTCGCGCAGTGCGATTCGCGCTGGGAGTCGTACAAGGGTCTCGACCTTGCCGACCCCGGTCAGTTCGGCGATGACCGAACCTACATCGCGGGCGGCAACCCGCGCACCATCGCGCCCGAGCAACTCGGGAAGTCCGATTAGCAGCTCGTGACCGGATCGCGTGACGCCGAACCCTGGCTGATCCGGAGTCTGACGCGCCGCACGCCGGTGATCCATACCGGTGCCCATCTGGGTCTCATCCGGATTGCTCAGACGCAGCTGGATTCGGGAGTTGGCCACGTTGAGCAGTGCCTGTTTCTGACCGACAAACCACCCACTGGCGCTGGAAATCACGTGCACCCCGTAGGACAGGCCCTGCCGAGCTATCGCAATCGCGCGATCCCCCAGGCCGTTGTCCTTGTCGTAGAGATCACCGAAGTTGTCAATCACCAGAAATACGTCGCCGAACTTGTCCTGGTTATCGGTGACACCTCCGCCGGATCCGAACCGCCGATCACGGAATTCGGTGATATCCATCCGATGCCGCTTAAACGATTCCTCCCGCGCCCGGATGAGCCCCTCGACGGTGGCAATGGTCCGGGAAACTCCTTCACCATCGGCAAGGCTGACTACCCCGGCAACATGGGGAAACTCGGCCACCGGATCCAGCGCAGCACCAACGCAGTAAAACGTCACCCTTGTCGGGGTGTACATCAACGCCGCAGCCGTGATCAGGGTCATCAGGGTGGTCGATTTACCCCGCTGGGCAGTAGCCACCACCATGACGTTGTCCATCTCGACATCGATCGCATGCACCCGTTGGGCGTGGTCTTCTGGAACGTCCTCGATTCCTACCGGAAACACCAGACCGCGGTTCTGCCCGTAATCGGTCCACCACGGCTTTCCGCGCCATCGCTGCACCAGGCTGTCAGCGGTTTCACTGGTCGCCAGCGGCGGAAGCCAGATCTGGTGCGGCGGCCGTGCCGGATGGGCCCGTAGCGATTCCCCGATCACGTCGAGAAGCTTCTTCTTCCTGAATCCATCTCCGTGATAGAGGAATTCGTCAGGCTCCTGCGGATCAGTCGTGACGGCCAGGGAAGCGCTGTCCTTAACGCTGGGCGGTTGATACTCCCAGGTGAGCGGACGCGGTTTGGTGAAGCTGACGGCGACTGTCCCATGATCGTCGGCCGACGTCCGAGGGACGACGAATGGTGCAGATACGTAGAAGCAACGAAACTGCTCAAGATCACGCGGACCAACCTTCAGCAGCGCGTATCCGTTTTCCTTCGATGGCAGATGAAGAGCAGCGTCGCTGCCGATGACATCGCGGGAGTCTTCGGCGGTCTCGGCCCTTAGCGCCACTCTGAAGGCGATGTTGCTCTTCGCCTTACTCAGCGACGACAGGTCCAGGCGCTGACCGCCGAGAGTGAAGAACACATTGCAGCCGCGTCCCTCCTGCCCGATATGGATCACCAGATCTATCCATTCAGGGTGGTGGTGAAATAGCTCCAGGTACTCGTCGATGATGACCAGCAGGATGGGAACCGGTTCAAGGTCACGGCCAGCGAGACGCATTTCTTCGTACTCGTTCGCATCCCGGGCTCCAGCATCCTTGAAAAGCCGGTAGCGCCGGGCGATTTCGCCATCAATTGCCTTACGCATGCGCTCGGCGAGATGGCGTTCATCTTTCCCCAGATTAGACAGTGAGCCAGCCACGTGCGGCAGGCCGGCAAGGTCCTGTGCCGCGGACTCGAACTTCATGTCGACGAATATGACAATGAAGGTCTCCGGCGAGTGGGTCAGCGCGATCCCGCTGCACAGCGCCAGGAAATACTCCGACTTGCCGGCACCTGACGTGCCAATCACCACGGAATGGAATCCATATCCGGCGAAGTCCTTAGCTCGCAGGATCACATATTGCAGATCGCCGCCGGCCTTTACTCCGACAGGCACCATGGCCCACCGTGGATCACCCCGGCCTCTGCTGTGAGCCCACAACCGATCGAGGTCCAGCTTGCGGGGGTCGCTGATGTCAAGAGCGCGCAAGAATTCGCCGCCCTGGCTGTCGACGCCGGCGAGTTCCCCCGCCGTCGCCGGCGACCACCGCGCCAGCGCCCTGGCGTAGCGGCCGGCTGTGCTCTCCGCGAGCATGTCGGCGACGGCATAGAAGGCGCCACGATGATGCAGGCGGCCCTCGCGGAGTTCGAAACTCTGTTCTCCGTTGGAGAAGCCGACCCCGACGCCCGGTCGGGTTGCCAGGCGAAGCACGGTGATACCCGCCATGCCTTTTTGGCCAGTCACTGATTCCCAGTGCTCAGGCGTTCCGGCGTTATCGTCGACGATGATCCAATGCGGACCCAGTGCCGGGGTGACTACCGACTGCCCCGAGAGCGACGGGATTGATCCCGACGGCGGTGTCCACGGCCCTCTCCCCTTACGGTGCAACTCAGCGTCCAGGGCGTCCTCGAGTTCGGTCGGCGAGGTGAACACCAGGCGCCGCATACCGCAGGCATCGAACATTTCGTCGTGATGGTTATGCGGAAGCCAAACCAGCCACGACCACTGATCGGGGTATCGGGTGACAACCATCAGCTTCAGGTCGCCTGGACTGTGATGGACCGCGAGTGCGCACAGCACTGATCTGATCAACGCATGCAACTCCCCGAGGTTGTCTGCGACGAAACTGAAACCGGGTTGGGAACTCAGGCTCACGACTTTGCCGACATCGCGAATCTTGCTCTGCTCCAGGATGAAATCCCGAAGCGCACGCCCGGTGACCGGTTCCAACTCCTCCCCGACTGGAACCTCCGGCCATTGCAGCGACACGGCAGAATCTGCCGTTGACTGCAGCCCGATGCCCAGCCTGACGTCCAGGAAGTCCGGATCACCTGCCCGACGTTCCCACATCCGCGGCCCACCGATGACCGTGTCGTAGGTCTGCGGGTCACCGTGAACGAACTGTTGACTGCGGCGCTGCTGCTGTGTGGTGCGCTGAACTTCGTCACGATCCTCATCAAGGGCGCGAAGATACATTCGGCGCTGCTTCTCCTGTTCACCCCAGCTGACCCGACGACCACGGCCGAAGCGGCCGCTGAACATCAACGCCCCGAAGCCCACGAGACCGATCAATGGGAAGAACCCGGACTGCAACGATCGGGTGCCCGAGGTATACACGACGACCAGCGTTCCAATGATGCCCACCAGCAGAGCCGGCGCGGCAATCATGAGCAGAATGTTGCGTGGTTCCCGCTCCGGTAACGCCAACGGTGCGGCGATCACAACGCGTACCGGCGGCACCACGGGTGCCGATGTGCGAGCGCCCCGGACGAAGCCCCTCTTCGACATCGCTATCCTCCTGCTCTGGTTTCTCCGGACGTCGACACCACGGCCATCGCGCCGCCCGGGTCGATGGTGTCGCGGGCCAGCAATGCGCCCGAGCGACTGATCGGCGACCCGGCGGCGAAGGTACGTAGGAGTGGCCAGGGAGCCTGAACCGCACTCCGGGGGTCAATTCCCAAGGGCTGCAAAGTGTTCTGATCCCAGTCGAGGCCGTAGCGGACACCTTGGGGTGAGATCCAGAACAGACTCTCGCGGGTGTCGGCGGTGATGGCAGCACTGGTGGAGACCGCGAAGTTCGCCGCGCTCGGCAGGATGAGCGTCTGCTGTGCTTCAACGGAGTCGGGGCCGCGGCTGTCGCGGACCAACTGCACGATATGTGTGTCAAAGGCCTGCGGAGTGGGAAGTCCTCTGCCGCTGAATACTTCGATGGTCGCCTGTCTGTCGGTGGACAGCTTCTTCCAGCCGACGCAACTGACCGGGTTGGCATCGGTGTCGACGAACGTCAGCTTTCCGGTCGGATAGAAGCCCACATTGAGCACTTCGACCTGGGGGATGTCGACCAGTCTGTCCGGTGAGATCAGTTGAGGTTCCGCCAATCCCTGGCTGTTGGCGGTACGCAGGAGGTCCGCGACGAAGGCGGTGATCTGCTGTACTCCGGTGGGAAGCAGAACGTAGAACACACTGACCGATCCCTGGGCGTCGTTAGCCCGCAGCACCCGTCCCACGACCGATCCCGAAAGCCACCGTGACGGCGTGCCGGCTTCCGGAATTGTGGGCACGACGAGTGGCTCCCTGGCGGGCATCGCATCAAAGAGCGCATTGGACATTTCGATCGGCGCGGTTCTGGCCGGATCTAGTCCGAGGTTAAACGTGACCGCGCGGTCGGCCGGGTCGATGAGCATCCGTTGGCCGTTCCAGATCAGATAGGTGGCCCGGCCGTGTGTCGCGAGAATCGCGGCGGCCTCTCCCATCGGTTGGGCGCGACCATCACGGGTCAACTCTCCGGCAATGGCGGTCACGATCGCCCCTTCTGCGCGACCGCGCGCGGGCGCGGTGTCGCAGACCGCCCATGCCGACATCGGATTATGGGAAATTGCCAGATCGTCGGGGATACCGGGGATGCCGATCATGGGGCCGGTCGGGTACTTCCCGATCTCGCCAGGTGTGACCCAATTCGGCGACGCAGCGGTGCCGGTGACCAGTCGCGCCGATGTCAGATTCAGAGCCGGATGCAGTCGACCGTCGATCTTCGCGTACAACGCGCCGGTGTCCCGATTCCCGACGATCGAGGACTGTCCCACCAAACCTGCCGGCTTAACGAGATGCAAAAGAGCCATCCAGCCACAGCCCAGCACCACGAAAACGACTGACAATGCAAGAGCCGCCTGTTGTTTGCGATCGTCATGCTTCATCCGTACCGAGAATCGAGTGATGGCCGAACGCAGTCGGCGGTTGTAGAACAAATGACCGGAGTTCTGGTCCCGGTTGGACAGATTCAGCGGCATTTCGTCCCCCGGTTCCGCGGGGGCAGCGCCGAACTCCCCCGGCCCGGTCGCCACCTCATTGCAGTCCCCCGCCGTACCGAACGCGATAGTCCTCCTGGACCTCACCTCGTAGGGCGGCGAACGCGACGTTCATCCGGTCAGCTAGCTCGCCGTGGCTGTAATCGGTAACAACACTTGCCGCCAGAGTGAGTTCAATCAGTTTGCCATCGGAGTTGGCAACCGCATGAATATCGCCCATGTCGACGGTATAGGTGGTCGCCTCCGCTTCTACGAGGAGAGCTTCCCAGCGATCAGCAAGCTCGTCCAATCCCCGCAGAACAGACTCGACAAGCTGCTTATCGCTAATGCCGTGACCCTCAGATGACCCCTCCATCGGCAAATAATGGGGCCACTTCCTAGCTCTGTCAATTCACTTTTTGGCTCATTTTTTGACACAGAGCGATCGTGTGTCCCAGCAATCTCACTGACACCATTCGCACCAGTGCGGGCTGGCTACTTAACCGGGCCGCAGCCACGACGACCACACGGTGATTGGCCAACCTCAACGCCTCCGGCCCATTCCCCAGGTGTACTGCACAAGATTTGCCAGCGAAGCGGCCGACCTGTCCCGCGCCCTACCCCAGTGGCTGGTTTCGCCGAATACCGCGATAGATGCCGCGCCGCACGATCCACGGCATGAGTACCCGCTGCACCGACCAAGCCGGAATACGGAACGGCCGGCCATTTGGGGCGAACACCTCCACACCGTCGGATTGGATTCCGATCACCGATCCCCAGCGACGACGCGGCGGCTTGTAGGAGCGCAGTGGCCGTCCGGCAGGCTCGGCGCGGATGTTGTGGGCGAGAACCGCGTCGGCCCGGTTGCGCGCCGAGGAGCGTTGCGGGTCGGTCGCAGCCACGTCGCCGACAGCGAACACCCCGCGGTATCCCGGCACCCGCAACTCCGGCGTGACCTTGACGAAACCGTGCTCATCGAGCAGATCCGCGGGTAACCAGTCGGTATTGGGCCGCACCCGGCCGATCGCCCACAGCACGGCATCGGCCTGCGCAGGTGGCTGGCCGGTGCTCCACCGAACCGGTTCCCCGGTGATCGCATCGCCGGCAAATCCCTCGGGAACCACCGCCCGATGACCCGGGTGCAGTCCGATCCCATGCCGGATCAGCCTGCGCCGCAGGTGTTCCCACGTCTTCGGGTGATACTCGAGCAGCGGCCGGTCATGCGGGTAGTAGAGATCTACCCGTTTCCCCTTCCAACGGGCGGCGACGTTTGTCGCAACACTGACCGCGGCAGCACCCCCGCCGACCACCATCACCGAGGCGGCGGCGGCGAGCCGATCATGGTCGGCAGTGATTTCGGCGCGGATCTCTGCCGACGACTGGAGAATGGACCGGCGCCAGAATCCGTTCGTCACTCCGGTTGAAATCACAAGCGCGTCATAGGGTTCGGCAATTTCAGTGCCGTCCGGGCCATCGCCGAACACCACCCGAGCTGCCAGATCGACCCTGGTCAATCTGGCCTGGACGGTGCGCACTCGATCCAGCGCGCGATACCGGTCGAACGGCACCAGATAGTCGCGAGCCCAGTCCGCCGGACGCGTCAATCGCACACCCAACTCCTGGCCACTGACCAAAGCGGGCTTGATCGAAATGCCCACCACATCAGCGAATCGCGCCAGTCGGATTGCGGTCAGCAACCCACTGTCGCCCAATCCGGCGATCACCACCCGCGGACGGTTCATGATCGCTCGACGATCTCCGAGGCCCGGCGGGGCCGGCGCGGCACGAGTCTTGGAACACGGTCGATGACGTCCTGGTAACTCGGGCGGCGTTCCAGACTGCGCTTCTCCATCAACGGAATACTGGCTCCGAGGAACATCGCGACCATCAGTGCGACTCCGACGAATAACCACCACACATCCCGGGGTGAGGCGGCGATCCCAAACAGCGCCAGGGAGAACCAGAAGCCGACCTCACCGACATAGTTCGGATGCCGCGACCATGCCCACAGCCCGCGATCCATGGCCGCACCGACTCGACGCTCGGCGACGAAACGGTGCATTTGCACGTCGGCGACCAGTTCGAGCGTTACCGCTGCGATGCCCACGGCGAATGCCAGCCACGTCAGCCACGCCACGCCGTCGCCCGGCCGGGTGAGTGCGATGTAGACCGGCAGCATGCCGACGAACACCTGCAGGGTTGGGAAAAGGTGGATTCCGAACAGATCGGCCAGGAACTCGAATCGGCCGGCTCCGTCACGAAGTATCGGATACCGCCAGTCCTCATGGTGCAGACCCGCAAATCCGTACGCCCAGTTGGCCGTGAGCCTGACCGCCCAGTAGAGCATCACCGCGGCGAGAAGCCAGCATCGCAGCGAGCCGGGTCCGGTGACCCCCAGCGGTCCCTGCCACCACCAGTACAGCGCCACCAGGGGCGGAATCACGCTCCAGTAGGCGTCATAGAAACTGGAGTTTCGGTAGGCCCGACTGAAGACGAATACCACCAGGGTGGCCAGCAGGTCGGCGATCAGCGCGTCCAACCACAACCGACCTGTATGCGGGCCCCAGCACAACCATCCGACGGCCACCGCAACGGCGATGACGTACGCCAGCGTGACCACGGCTAGCGAACGGCCCTTACTCATCCGCAGGTCTCCTCACGTGGCTGTCACTTGCAGAGCGCGGCCAGGACGTCAGCGTCCGTGAACGTAACACGCCCGTCAGGGTCGGTCATTGAGTATTGCCGGTCCTACTGGGCCGGTTGCGGCCGCGCGCCAGCAACGATGCGGACCCGCGGACCGTCATCGCGGTCGCCCACTTCCTTAGCTCGGCCGAGCAGTCCGGACTGACCGGCTGTTACCGGCAATGGGCCACCCGATCCCGTCGGGGTGGGGCCCTGGAACTCGGCCGCGCTGAGCAGTCCGGTCCTCAGACCGGTCGGTCGGCCCGCATTCTCCGGGGCGAAGCTACTGGCCGGGCGCGCATAACTGGTGAGACCCGGGCCCGGCACACCACTGGGACTGGCCACACCTCCGGTTCCCACGGTGCCGGTGCCGAGGGTTCCGATGCCTGCAGCGCCGACGCCGGGCTCGCCTATCGGGGGCACACCGCCGGGCAGGATCGCAGCCAACACGGGAACGGCACCCGAGTCCGTTTCGGGGCCGATTCCGCGCAGCGATCCGACCATCGACTGCGGTATGCCGGCCAGGGATTGGATGGCGCTCACGGGTGTCTGAAACATCCCCGCCGCCGACTGCATCGACCCCAGCGCACCCTGAATCGGCTGCATCATCATCTGTCCGACCTGACCTAGAGCTTCCGTCGGCACAGCAGAGCCGCCGGTGATCGATTTCGCGGCCGGCGCCGTAAGAGCTCCGTCCAGCGCGACACGGCCGGAGTCCTGGGCCACTGCTGCCGCAGCCGCCGCCGGGGCGGTGGCGGATGCACCCGGCGAAGAGATCGGCGGCGGAATCGCCAATGTCGCGGCGAGTGCCGAGAGCGTAGCTCCGTAGGCCGCGCCAACGCTTGCGTTATGCGGCCAGTGCTCGCCGAAGTACTCGGTATCCAGCGCGATGATCGCGGGAGTCAATGCTCCCAACACAGCCGGGTTGATTGCCACATCCGCGGCCTGTTCGACACGATTGGCGATGCAGATCTCGGCTGGGATCATCGACGAGACCGCCGCCTCGTAAGCGGCTACTGCACTGGCCAGGATGGGCGGCTTCGCTTGGACCCAACCGGCGAGAAGTTGCAGCGCGGTGTTGAGGCCGGTGATCGCGGTGGCTGAACTCACTCCACCCACACCCTCGAAGTCCAGCGCAGTCACTGCGGTGTTCAGCGTCGACAGCACGAAGGCCACCTCATGACTGGCCATCAGAGCCTGCCATGCCACGGCACTGGCCACTGTCGTTGCTATGCCGGCCGCACCGGGTCCGGCCAACCGCAGATAGTTGGCCTCGGGCGGCAGCGTGGGCCACGCGGGATCGGTCATTGCTGCGAATACGTCTGGGGGACAGGGTTTTCCGATGCTACAGGGACAGTGCCGCTACAGGGACAGAGCCGTGTCGTTGATGGCTTCGGTGGCGATGTACGTCGCGGCCGCCAGATTCTGCGCCTCGGCGAACAGGCCCCGGTTGGCCAGATGCTCGATGGCGGTTCCGAGATAGACCGCGCCGATCGCATTCAGAGCCGCTGCGAACTGCAACGAATCCAGATCCGCGCCCATCGGCATGACGTCGGTCAACGCCGCCGACGCCACTGCCACCGCAGCTGCCATCTCCGTACCGATTCCCGCTTCGGTGGCCGCGGATGCACCCACCGAAGCGGCGTTGACGTTGAGAACCATGTGGCCAACCTCCTGTTCGCCGCGTCATTGCTTGCCTCGCTGTGCTCGGCTGCGGGGGACGTCCGCTGCGGCATGGCCCCACGGTAGAAGTACCGCCGCAGTCTGTCGATTCACCGGCGCAACTGACCCGGTTGAGCTGACCCGGACGGCCTAGGTCCACCATCGTTCGAGCACGCGGGCCAGTCCGTCGTCGTCGTTGGACTCGGTGACCTCGTTGGCCGCAGCCAGGGCTTCCGGGTGGGCGTTACCCATCGCCACGCCGTGTCCGGCCCACAACAGCATCGGCACGTCGTTGGGCATGTCACCGAAGGCAACCGTGTCCTGCGCGGAGATGTCCAGCGGCCGGGCCACCTCCTGCACACCGATGGCCTTACTTATGCCGATCGGACTTATCTCAACCAGACCGTCATTGGTCGAATACGTGATATCGCCAAGCAGACCAACGTGTTTGGCCAGCGCGGCGGCCAACTGAGAGCTCGGAACCCCGGGCATGCGCACCAACAGCTTTACCGCCGGGGCACTGAGAACGTCTTCGAACGACACCTCGGTGTTATCGGGATTGAGCCAGGCGTGCTCGTAACCCGGCGCACTTACGAACTGGGGTGTTGCAGAGTCGTGCGCGCTCTTGCCCACCCGTTCGGCCGCCAAGCCGGCACCGGGCACCGCGTGTGCGGCGATCTCGGCGAGTTCAGCGAGAACCTCCACCGGCAGCGTCCGAGCCGAGATGACCCGGTCGGTCGCCGCGTCGTAGATGACCGCGCCATTGGCGCACACCGCCATCGGTGCGAACCCGAGTTCCTCGACGACCGGGGGGATCCATCGCGGTGGCCGTCCGGTAGCCAGAACGAAATGGGCGCCGGCGGCAACCGCGGCACCGATGACGTCGCGGGTGCGCGCAGTGATGGCGTCCGCACCGTTGAGCAGCGTGCCGTCGACGTCAGTGGCGATCAACGCGGGCAGCATCAGGATTCCTGCGCGGTGCGGCGTGCGCGCGCGAGGGATTCGACTTCATCAAGCTGGCCGGCCTCGGCCGGGGTCGGTGCGCCACCGCCGATCCGGTGCGGAACCCACCACGCACCAGCGGGATGCGGGTAGAGCTCTTGGACCTCGTGCAGCATAGTGGTCATCGCGGATCGGAGTGCCGAATCCAGTTCGGCCGCAGTCCCCGTCGGTTCCAGCGGGCGACCGATCCGAACCACGATCGGAATCCTGTTGCGGCCCAAGTTCTTCGGGTGATCCTTGGTCCAGATTCGGTGCGCGCCCCAGACGATCATCGGGAGTATCGGAACCTGGGCCTCCAACGCCATCCGGGCCGAACCGCTCTTGAACTCCTTGAGCTCGAAACTACGGCTGATTGTTGCCTCCGGATACACGCCCACCAGCTCGCCGGCCTGCAGCGCGCGCACCGCAGCGGTGTAGGCGGCAGCGCCGGCCCGACGGTCAACGGGAATGGCACCGGTGGTTTTAATCACGAAATTGACGATGCCGATCTTGGCCATCTCGGCCTTGGGCATGAGCCTGACCCAGCGCCGGGCTTTCCGGCCGGCCAGGCCGACCGGCAGGAAGTCGACGTAGCTGGTGTGGTTGGTCGCCACCACGGCACCGCCGCTTGCGGGGATGTTGTCGATGCCCTGATAGGTGATCTTGATCCCCAGCACCCGCCCGATGACGAAGGAGAGAACCTCCAGAACGCGGTAGGTGAGTTCCATCAGTCGCTACCCCTGTCCGTCGATGCTGCGCCGTCGGGCGGCACGTTCGGCAAGCTCGGTGGTTTCGAGATCAGCGGCGACCGCGGGTGTCGGTGCGCCACCGCCGAGTCGATGCGGCACCCAGAACTCGCCGGGCGGGTGCGTGCCATAAGCGTCCTGCACACTTTCGAGCAGGTGCTGCATACGAGAGCGCAGCAGCGCCGTCAGTTCGGTGGGCGGCAGGCTGGGCATGATCGGCTCCCCGACGGCGATCGAGATCGGAACCTTGGGCCGCCACAGCTTGCGCGGGTGGTCTTTGGTCCAGATGCGCTGGGCGCCCCAGACGATATGCGGGATGATCGGCACGTCCGCGGCGATCGCCATGCGTGCAGCACCGGACTTGAACTCCTTGAGTTCGAAGCTGCGGCTGATCGTCGCTTCCGGATAGACGCCCACAAGTTCGCCGGCTTTCAACGTCGCGACCGCTGCGTCAAAGGACGCCGCACCGCTACTCCGATCAACCGGAATATGGTGCAGGCTACGCATAATCGGCCCGGTCACCCTGTGGTCGAACACCTCTTGTTTTGCCATGAACCGAACCAGGCGCGGCGGACGCTGCCGATAGAATGGAAGACCGGCGAAAGTGAAGTCCAGGTACCCCGTGTGGTTGATGGCCACGACAGCCCCGCCAGTGCCAGGCAGGTGCTCCGTGCCGGAGATGGTGAACCGCAGGCCCTGAACGCGCCACAGCAGACGGACGCCGGCGATGACAGTCCCGTAAGCCGGCTCCACAGCGGCCAGCCTAGTGCTGCGGCCGACCGCTAAGATCCCGATGGGCACATCCACTAGGAGAGAGGCAATACGTGCAGGTCACCAGTATCGGCCATGCCGGCTTCCGAATCGATACCCGGGTGGGCAGCGTGCTGTGCGATCCGTGGCTCAACCCCGCCTACTTCGGCTCCTGGTTCGTGTTCCCAGACAACAGCGCGCTGGACTGGGCGGCCCTGGGCGACTGCGATTACCTCTACATCTCACACCTGCACGCCGACCACTTCGACCCAGCCCTGCTCGCCCAGTACGTGAACAAGGACGCCGTGGTGCTGCTGCCTGACTTCCCGGTGCCCGACCTCAAGCGGGAATTGCAGGCACTGGGCTTTCATCAGTTCCTCGAGACCGAGGACTCCATCAAGCACCGCCTTACCGGCCCCAAGGGCGAGCTTGACGTGATGATCATCGCGCTGCGCGCTCCAGCCGACGGCCCGATCGGCGATTCCGGGATCGTGATCTCCGACGGCGACACAACGGTGTTCAACATGAACGATTCCAGGCCGCTGACCCTGGACGCGCTTGCCGAATTCGGCGGCGTCGATGTGCATATGACGCAGTACTCCGGGGCCATCTGGTACCCGATGGTCTACGACATGGCAGATCGCGCCAAGGAAGCCTTCGGCATTCAGAAGCGCCAGCGCGGAATGGATCGCTGCCGCCAGTTCATCGCCGACATCGCAGCGACCTGGGTGATCCCGTCAGCGGGACCACCGTGCTTTCTGGATCCGGTGCTGCGCGATCTCAACGACGACCATGGCGATCCGGGCAACATCTTCCCCGACCAGGTCGTGTTCCTGGAACAGTTGCGCCGACACGGCAACCACGGCGGTTTGTTGATGATCCCCGGTACCGTCGCCGATTTCACCGGCCCGCAACTGAATTCGCTAACCCACCCCATCCCGGTGGACGAGGTGGAGACGATCTTCACCACCGGCAAGGCGGACTACATCGCCTCCTACGCCGAACGGATGGCGTCGGTGCTGGCCGCCGAGAAGGCAACCTGGGCGCCCGCCGTAGGTGATCCACTTCTGGAACCGCTACGGGCCCGTTTCGAGCCGATCATGTTGGCCAGCGACCAGATCTGCGATGGGATCGGCTACCCGGTCGAACTGAAGATGGGATCCGAGACCGTCGTTTTGGATTTCCCGAAACGCACTGTCCGCGAACCTGTTCCGGATGAGAAGTTCCGCTACGGCTTCGAGATCGCCCCGGAACTGGTGCGCACCGTGTTGCGCGACAACGAACCGGACTGGGTCAACACCATCTTCCTGTCTACCCGGTTCAAAGCCTGGCGCGTAGGCGGCTATAACGAGTACCTATACACGTTCTTCAAGTGCCTCACCGACGAGCGCATCGCCTATGCAGACGGATGGTTCGCCGAGGCTCATGACGACAGTTCGACCATCACCCTGGACGGATGGGACATTCAGCGCCGGTGCCCACACCTGAAGGCTGACCTGTCGAAGTTCGGTGTGGTCGATGCAACGACTCTGACCTGTAATCTGCACGGTTGGCAGTGGGACCTGAAAACCGGCCGCTGCCTGACCAGCAAGGGCCACCCGTTGCGCTGCTCACAATCATGACCCGACCGCCGCGGCAGTATTACGACGACGGCATGGTGCAACTGGACCGCTATGCCCTCACGCTGCGGCGGTACCACTTCCCGTCCGGAACCGCGAAAGTCATTCCGCTGCAGTCGATCAAGAACTATCACGTCGAACCGCTGGGAATGTGGACGCAGCGTTTCCGGCTCTGGGGAACCTCGGATCTACGCCGCTGGCTGCCGTTGGACGCACGTCGTCCCACCAGGTCGGTTCTGGTCACCCTGGACGTACCCGGTGTCTGGCCGAGTCCGGCATTCACCCCCGCCGAGCCACAGGATTTTCTGGCGACTTTCGCCGAGATGCTGGGGTGCTAGGACAATCGGATTCTCATGGCTCCCAAACTAATTGGCGAAGCTCGGAGAATCTCGCATCCGTGGTGTCGTATACCCGCACGATCGCCTCGTCACCAGGTTTGAGGTAGGTCGACTCCCCTAATTCGGTGTAGCGCGTCGCGCCGATCCCGATCAGCACGGTGCACGGTCGCCCGCAGGTCACCATCAGAGCGCCGACATCCTCCAGGGGCGTGTCGGGTGAACCCTTCTGGTTGGCCAGTCGCTCGACAATCCAGTCCAGCAGTACTTCGCCGTAGTAGGAGTAGCCGAGCAGCGGACTGTCCACGCCATACTCGTGGTGCACTCCGTCCGCGGTTCGCAGATGACACAGCAGCCGCAACGTCGCGGTGGGCCCATCCGGGGTGAGGTCGCCGACGTCGAAGAACTCCCGCGCCACGCCTTTGGACGCTGGCCCCCAGTTCTTCTTGTCACTGATTTTGCGTGCGTTCGGCCGCCGGATCGAGCAGTCGTTGAACGCGCCGAGGGCGAAGGGCCGCAGTGCGACGACGGTATCGCCGTCCCACGCAACGTGGCACGCCAGGCCAACCTCAGGCTCGATCTGCAGGTTGAGCGGACCGTCGAGGGCCGTTGTCTTCGGCACGATCAGTGCATCATGTGACAGCGGAAACTCACCGAGGAAGCTGGCGTGGCCGGGGGCGTACCACGGGAAAATACCTTTGGGGGCATCACCTTTGCTCTCCACATTGGTGAAATCAACTGCCTCGCCGGCCTGTTCGAGATGACCAGCGAAGTTGCCCGCCACACCGAAGCCGAACCAGTCGCGTGCTTCGTCGAGGTCTATTTCGATCATTGAGTGGTCATTCACGGTTCCAGTACCTCCGTCCCGACGAAAGGCACCAGCGCGGCCGGAACCCGAACGCTTCCATCCGGCTGCTGGTGGTTCTCCAGGATTGCAACCAGCCACCGGGTGGTGGCCAGGGTTCCGTTCAGCGTCGCGGCGATCTGCGGCTTACCGTGTTCGTCGCGGTAGCGGGTGGCCAGCCGACGCGCCTGGAACGTCGTGCAGTTCGACGTCGACGTCAGTTCACGGTAGGCCTGCTGGGTGGGCACCCACGCCTCACAATCGAACTTTCGGGCGGCCGAGGAACCGAGATCGCCTGCGGCGATGTCGATCACGCGGTACGGCACGTCAATGAGCTCAAGCATCTGTCGTTGCCATCCCAACAGGCGCTGGTGCTCGGACTCGGCATCCTCGGGCCGGCAGTAGACAAATGCCTCGACCTTGTCGAACTGGTGGACCCGGATGATGCCGCGGGTGTCCTTGCCGTAACTGCCTGCCTCGCGCCGAAAACATGTCGACCAACCCGCATAACGCAGCGCCCCGCCTGACAGGTCGAGGATCTCATCGGCGTGGTAGCCGGCCAGTGGAACCTCGGAGGTCCCCACCAGGTAGAGGTCGTCGTCCGCAAGGTGATAAATCTCGTCGGCATGGGCGCCGAGGAACCCGGTACCGGCCATCACTTCGGGACGAACCAGAACCGGCGGGATCATCAATGTGAATCCGTTGTCAGTCGCCAGTCGAACGGCCAACTGCAGCAGACCCAGCTGTAACAAAGCGCCGCGTCCGGTCAGGAAGTAGAACCTCGAACCCGACACCTTGGCGCCGCGTTCGGTGTCGATCAGCCGCAGTGCCTCCCCCAGTTCGAGATGATCCCTGGGCTCCGCGATCGCCCGAGGTTCGCCGACGGTGTCCAGAACCACGAAGTCATCCTCGCCGCCGGCGGGAACTCCATCGATAACGACATTGGAAATCGCCAGGTGCGCAGCGTGCAGGGCCGACTCCGCCTCGGCCTGGCGCGTCTCGGCGTCCTTGACTGCGGCAGAAAGCTCTTTGGCGCGCTCGAGCAGCGCCGGACGCTCATCCGGAGAGGCTGATCCGACATTCTTGCTGGCGGTCTTCTGCTCGGCGCGCAGAGTATCGGCCGCCGAGATAGCCGCACGACGGGCGGTATCGGCATCGAGCAGGATGTCCACGAGAGCGGGGTCCTCGCCGCGGCTGAGCTGCGACCGGCGCACCGCATCGGGAACCTCGCGCACCAGTTTCAGGTCAATCACGCCCTGAACCCTACTTTCGGGCCTGGCTGCGGGCACAGCACAACCCCATAACAGTCCGTCTGCATCACTTGTCACAGCACCGTTCGGGCCTGCCACAATGGAGACGATGTTGCAGTTATCCGAGCGTGACCAGACAACCCCCGAACAGCCCGAACCGGATTCCGTTCCCCGGCGGGGCGTCGGCGGTGCTCTGCAGGCCACCTCGACCCGCCGCGCGTTGATGCTGACAGCCCTCGGCGCGCTACTGATCGCGGGGATCGTCACCGCCGCACCGATCGGCGAACGAGGGCCGCTGGGCCGCTATGTCGCCGCCGAAGGACTGCGGCCGGCAGCGAACCCGACGTTCGCCGACGCCACGCCGGGCAGCTGCATCACTTGGCCGGACAACTCTCCGGACACCGCCGCGGTCGTGGATTGCAAGGACGACCACCGCTTCGAAGTTGCCGAATCGATTGATCTGCGGACGTATCCGGGTACCGAATACGGTCCGGACGCAGCACCACCCTCGCCGGCCCGCATCCAGCAGATCAGTGCTGAACAGTGCGAGCCCGCGGTGAAGCGATACCTCGGAGCCAAGTACGACCCCAACAGCCGTTTCAGCATCAGCCTGTTGTGGGCCGGCGACAAGGCCTGGCAGCAATCCGGCGAACGGCGCATGCTGTGCGGGTTGCAACTGCCCGGACCCGCCAACCAGCAGATCGTGTTCAAGGGCCGGGTCGCCGATCTCGACCAGTCCAAGGTCTGGCCGACCGGCACCTGCCTGGGAATCGAGCCGTCGACCAACCAGCCCAACGACGCGCCGGTCGACTGCTCGGCACCGCACGCCATGGAGGTCACCGGCACCGTCAACCTCGCAGAGAAATTCCCCGATGCCCTACCGACAGAAGCCGATCAGGACGCGTTCATCAAGGATGTGTGCAACCAGTTGACCGACGCCTATCTGGCACCAGCCCAACTACGCGACACCACGCTGACATTGATCTACAGCACCGTCTCGCTGCCCAGCTGGAATGCCGGCAGCCGCCAAGTCTCCTGCAATATCGGCGCGACCCTCGGGAATGGCGGCTGGGCCACCCTCATCAACACCGCGAAGGGCCCGATTCTGATCAACGGCCAGCCCCCGATCCCACCGCCGAGTATCCCCGAGGGCCGGCTAAATCTTCCACTGCCACCTGCGATCCCGGGATTCGCGCCTCGGGCGGCGAGCCCCGGTACCACCCAGCCGCAACCACCGCAGCAGGCGGTTCAGCAGACAGCGCCCGCGATGCAGCAGGAAACCGCTCCCGTCGCGCCGCCGATTCCCCCATCCGATGGCCTCGGCGCGGTTTCCCCGCCGCCCGCACCGGAACCCATTGCTCCGGAACCGGTTTCGGCGCCAGCGTAGTGCCCGTCCAGATGGGCGCGGGGCGCTTCGAGGAATTGGTCGTCGAGGCGCTTGATCTTATTCCGTCCGAACTTGCCCGCGCCATCGACAACGTGGTGATTCTGGTCGTTGACCGCCATCCCGAGGAACCGGAGTTGCTGGGCCTCTATGAAGGAGTCGCCCTGACCGAGCGGGATTCGATGTACGCCGGTGCCCTGCCGGACACGATCACGATCTACTCCGAAAGCCTGCTGGAGATCTGCGACACCGAGGCCGATGTGGTCAAGGAGGTGACGATCACGGTGATCCACGAGCTAGCTCACCACTTCGGGATCGACGACGAGCGCCTACACGAATTAGGTTGGGGTTGAAAGTCTTTCATCAACGCCGTCAGCGGACCGGGTCACCATTCCACTGGAAGCTGTTGACGTACTTGCCCATGTCCTGGGCCAACTGCAGGTTGGCGCCCGAGGGTATTCCGGGCCCGGAGTCGGGGCCGAACGCGCGATAGGGTCCGGTCGCGAAAGCGACCAGTGCCACATCGTTCTTTACCGCCGTCATGACGATGATTCGGATCCGGCTATAGCCGGCGGACGCACCCTGGGGCCAGTCATCGGCAACCTCGCCATAGCCGGGTTGGTAGCCAACCATCGCATTGGGAATCTCGTAGGCAAATGTGGCATCCGGATAGGATTTCCGGACGGCTGCCCTCGCGATGTCGCGCACTGACCGGCCGTTCGCGGGCTCCGAGTACAACTGCATGACACCGCCATCGCCGCCAGTGAATGTCGCTGTCACTCCTGCAGTTTCGGTGGAGATCGTGTACGCCGAACCTTCTGCCGGATAGGACACCGAGAAGGCGCCGTTCGGTGCTTGGAACCGCGGCAATGACATCACCGGTGTGCCGGTTGGCGGGTGGCCGCACTCCGGTGGACACATGTAATGCGCGATCTTGGGCGTCAGCACCAGCGCCACCGCGCCCAGGGCCACCACGACGGCGGAGATGGCTACACCCCAGCGGCCGAGGAGCCAGCCGAATCGGGGCTGACGGAGCGCTGGGGCGGTGTATCCGCCCACCGGAAGCGCATAGCCCGGATAGGACTGCCCGAAAGTGGAATCATCACCCGGTTGCGGCCGGGAGATCCCTCGGCGCTCGCGCCGCGATTCTTGAGAAGAAGCCCGGGTGGCCACGCCGCAGGCGGGGCAGAACGCCATATCGGGCACCACCATCTCGCAGGCAATGCACAGCAGCGGCTGATCCTCGTTGATCGGATCGTGGGTCTCGTGAAGCAGGGCCAGCTGCACGGCGACCCGCAGCGCGATCAGGATGAGCAGCGCCATCAGCAGGTGCAGCACCAGCATCGGGGTCTCTGCCAGCCCGACGATGTCGATGACCCCCGCGGCCGCGTGAATCAGCAGTGCCGCTCCAGCGAGCAGCGCGAGGACCACGCGCACGCGACGTGGATGGTCCTCGGCATCATCGTGGTCCGGGTGCTGATACCACAGCATGAGTCCGACCATTCCGCCCGCGGCCGCGCCCGTGATCGGAACGGTAATGCCACACAGACCGGCCTCGACGATCAATCCCTTCACCGGTCGGGCATGGGCGAACAGACCGGTGGTGAATTGCGGGGCCAGTCGCGTCAACGTTGCGGCTGCGGTAAAGGCAAGCGCGCCCAGCGCGCCGATCACGAAGCCGTCCAACGACTCTCGCGCCGCCGATGGTAGAAGCCGAACCACGAAAGCAGGCACAGTCATCAGGACCATACCCACCGTCGGGATGGCAAAACCCGCACCCAGCAGATGGTGCAACGCGAGGCCGACGGACATCGGAACCCCGTATGAGCGGGATACCACCGACCCGCTCACCAACACCCACGCGATGCCGAGGCCGGCGCCGAGCACGGCTGCGAGCATCAACGACGAACTGGGTATGTCCCGACTGACGCCAGACGCACGCAGGTACAGCACGAACAGCAGTGGCAGTCCGAGGGCGGCGACGGCGACACCGGCAGCGGGTAGTCGCAAGAAGGCAAAGCCGAATAGTGCAACGGCGGCGATGACCAGCGTCCATCGGAACGGCCTGCGCGAGCGGTTGGGCAGATGCGGAAACAAGGCGCTCACGAGGTAGGGCCGCAGCACCCTCTCGTTCGGCGCCGCGCCGAACGTGGCCGGTCGCAGCCACCGCCGCCGGTCGGAGCGGTCGTCAGTCGCATGAAGTCCGCACCGTCCACAGAAGTTGCCGGCGGGAACGTCAAACCCGCAGCGCCGACACTCCATCCGCGGCACCTCGGCGGTCGCCGCGTCGATGGTCATCGCAGCACCTTCTGCAAAACCAGTAGATTCTGCGCGAGATTATCGACGTTCGGTGTGCCCAGACCCGTGACGAGGTCATATCCCGGTCCGGCATTGTCAACCGCGTTGCCGCCCAGGACGATGTCGTGGAATGCCGGCAGTCGGGAACCCTCGGCAATCCCATACAAAAGCGGGTTGAGATCCCCGATGGGCCTGCCGCCACGGTCGGTCAGATACTGGTTCATCACCGCAGCCATCCCGGCCCACAGCGGTGCCGCCACCGACGTACCGCCGCCCACCAAAACCTGCTGACCGAAGACGATCTTGACGCCGGTGAAAGGATCGGCGACCGCGGATATATCCGGAGCCAGCCGCCGCCCGGCCCCGCGACTGACGGCCAACTCCTGCTGCCAGTCCGGGCGTTCGAACAACGCCGAGGCGCCACCGGCCGTGCCCTGAGACAGCGGCGCATCGAACCAGGCCTGCTCGGCTTGCCAGCCGCCGGTGGCGTCGGTCGACACCGTAGTTCCGCCGACGTTGGTCATCTCCGGTATCGATGCGACCGCATCCAGGCCGACGTCATTTGCACTCGGCGGGGCCGACCACTCCTGACCGCCTTTGCATTCCAGACCGGCCAGGTCGCCACTGGCATCAAACGCGGTCGTCCCATTCGCCAATGCTTTGGTCAGCGCCGCACGTGCCGGTGCGAGATCCGCCGCGGTGATCAGCTTGTCGCAACCCCAACCGATGGAGAAACTCCACACCGCACCGGGATACGTTCGGTCGGCCTCCTCCATCATCGTCGCGATCTTTTCGTAGGAGCCCTCGCCCTCCACGGTGGGCCGGGCATTGACGAGGACCGTCTTGGCATCCGGCGCGATGGCATGGATGGCCTCGAGGTCCATCGTGGCCTCGCCCCGCCGGGCTGGCGGTTGTCCCCCGACCACCTCGGGGGTGAACTGCGGCAGGTTGAAGGTCGTCGAATACAGATCCAGATCGGCTTGGTCGAAACCATCGAACGCGAACACGATCACGGTGACGCCCTTGCCGGTGTAACCGCCATCCCGCAGCGGCCCGATGTTGTAGGTGCGCAACAGGGCATCAGGAGCGAGACCCTGCGCCGGCACCTCCAGGGGCATGAACGGAGGTTTCGCCTCGCGGTGCGGTGTGTAGCTCAGGATGCGACCCAATTCGGCCACCTCGGTGCGCACGGGGTCAGGAACCGGCGGCTGTTGGGGCGAGGCATAGAACACCTGCCCGCGACGACCCAGGTAGTCGTGGACGTCGACGCCGAAGGCCTGCGCCACGGCCGCGGGGGCTCCGTCGATGATCGCCCAGCGATCGTCGGTCCGCCAGCGCACCGACAGGTGGTGTCGTTCGGCCCAGCCGATCAATTCGTCGGGCCGGGCACTGTCATGCAACGCCGCAGTCACCTGCACGTGGTCGCCGCGGGCCGGGCCAAGGTCCGTCGCGTCATCCAGCAGTCCCGCGTAGGGACCGGTGATCCGGTCGGCCGCCGTCGACGGTGCCGACCCCCTCCGACCCGAGAGCACCAGAAATGAAGCGACGGTGACCGCGGTAACAAGTACCGCGATCACCGTCCGCCGCAAAGACCGGGCCGTCATCGACTGCTGCTTGCTCACTTCAGCCGAATTCACCCGTTTCGGATCATCCGCCCGTGATGACGTTGCCCGGTAGCGCAGTGGGCGCCGCCGGTGCCTTCACCGTCGGCGAGAAGGAGTTACTGCCGCCCGGGCCCACTGACTTCTCGGTGGGTGACGGTGCATTCGACGGCGACGCCGGAGCGCTCGAACTCGGCGACGAGGGCGCCTCGGTCGGCTTATCCTTGGTTGACGTGCTACAGGCTGTAAGTGCTCCCATACCGACAATGGCGACCCCGCCCGCCGCGAGTGCGAGCTTCCTGGTCAAACGTGCTGACATCATGGTTTCAATCCCCTGCTTCCTCGGCCCGTCCATACGGGCTGACTACCTCAACTATACGTCGCTGCCTGGTGTTCCGGCCTCCCGAACGGGGGGCGATTGCCGACGCACGCGGCGTGCGGAGCGCGAGGAAGCCCGCGCAGCCGCGCCGCAGGCCGGACAGAACGCCATGTCCGGCACAACTCGCTCGCAGTGCACGCACAGAATGGGTTGTCTCCAATAGTGATCGGGCTCCTCATGCAGCAATGCGAGTTGCACGCAGACCCGCACCGCGACCATGGCAATCGCGGCCATCAGTAGGTGGAGAGCAAGCTGAGGCCACTTCGGCATCCGGGCGTCGTCGATCACCCAGATCGCGGAATAGATCACCGCGACCAGACCACTGAAGCCCAGCAATGCGGCACGCACCATCCACGGGTGCTCGCCGACCCGCTTCCCGGGGCGGAACCACAGCAGGATGCCGAGCAGTCCACCGGCTGCCGCGGCAGTCAGGGGAACGGCGACGCCGTAGAGAGCAGACTCGACCAACAGCCGCGGTGTTGGCACGCCGTCTATCAACCCCGACACGAACTGAGGAGCCAATCGAGTTGTGGTTGCGGCCGCGGTGAAGGCGAGCGCACCGAGTGCACCGATCACGAACCCGTCCAACGATTCTCGGGTTCGCGGTCGTAGCGCCCGAATGATGAGGGCGGGGACGGCCATCAGGATCGCCCCGCCCACGGAGATCACCAGGCCGACACCGAGCAGATTCTGAAGCACGAAGCCGGCAGCCATCGGGATGCCATAGGAACGAGCGAGGGCTCCGCCGGTCACTAGGACCCAGGCGACGCCAAGGACGGCGCCCATCGTCGCCGCCGTCACAAGGGCGTGGCCGGGCATGTCCCGCAACAGTCCGGATTCCCACAGATAAAGCCCGAACAACAACGGCACGCCCAGTGCGGCGATGATCACCAGCGGGCCGAGAAACCTCAACAGTGAACTACAGACCAAACCGAGCAGAAGAAGCAATATCCCGAGCCGGAACGGATTGCGGTAGGACTGCGGCAGGTGCGGAAAAATCGAACTGGTGACCATCGGCACCAGTACGCGTTCACGTGGCGCGACGGCGAATACCCGAGGCCGCAACGCATGAAGCCGGTCGGCACCCTTGCCTAGGTACGCACCGCAGCACCCGCAGAATGCGCCGAAGGGAACCACGGAGCCGCAACCCGCGCACGCCGTGGTCGGCACGCCGTCGGCCGGCATATCGGAGCTTGATGACTCGCAGTTTGATGACATCGTGGTCCTGTCGGCTATCGACCTGACGCCGACATCTGAGCCTAACGCAGCGCGGCCAGCAACGAACGGCGCGGCATCTGAGCCGTAGCGCTCTGCAGTGTTAGTAAAAGGGATGGCAGTAAATGGCGCAGCAGAAAA
>Ga0114963_10000569_pt1 | contig 24664 bp, 33 predicted proteins | sample C_131016_EF_Meta_FD_87019 | JGI IMG/M metagenome (GOLD analysis project Ga0114963, IMG submission 87019) | Freshwater microbial communities from Lake Croche, Canada to study carbon cycling - C_131016_EF_MetaG | ecosystem: Environmental > Aquatic > Freshwater > Lake | place: Lake Croche, Canada...
GACTATGCCATCAATGTAGTCAGTAATGGGTGGGTATTCTGCACTACGCAACATTTTATAGGTAATTACGTCGTTATTTTTAGCCGCTGTTATTTCCTCTGGGGTTAATTCAATAACCGTCATTTCATTAGTAACAACATTTATTTCTGTACGAGTGTTTGTCATATATTAACTTTCATAAATAATATTAGCGTAACCGCTACCAGCAAAACTAGCGCTGCTAGTTAGACCAAACCTAACTCTATCCAAAGCACTTGTTAAAGAAATTGTTGAGCTTGAAAGCGCAGCCAGTGGTGGTGAAGGATCAACAGTTGCTCCAATTAAAGACATAGTCCAATTATTAGTTCCAACAATATTTACAAGAACAACTTGCCCACTCTTTGAATAAGTTGAAGTAGAATTATAAAAATACATTCCACTTGTAGTTGAGGAGCCAAGTGTTGATGTAGAGTCAATTTTTAAAGATGTTCCAACGTATCCTGTTGTTACGATACTGCCATTGCCTACTTGTATTGAAATAAAACAATTAACAGTGCTTGTTACATTTACAAAATTTATTGTAATTCTTTTACAAGTGCTTGGTATACCTGTAAAGTCTATTGCTGAACCACTAAGAATAACACCCCCGGTTGATGGGGCGGTAAGACCGGGTGCAGCAGCCCACACGGGCGCAGAAGAACCTTGGCTAGTAAGCACCTGTCCAGTAGTTCCTGCCGCCGTATAAGCGTGAGCAGTTCCAGTGCCGTATCCTGCGCCACCCGCAGTTGGGGTTGCAGTGGAATTAGTTCCACCATTAGCAGTTGGCAATGTACCAGTTACTCCGGTAGTTAAAGAAAGTCCTGTGGCATTAGCAAGACCTAAAGAAGATGGAGTGCCAGTAGCGTTAGTTAAAACTAATGAGGCTGGAGTACCATAAGCATTAGCGCCAGTAAACGTATTAGCTTCATCAAGCTTAGCTAGGTCGTTAAGAGCAGCAGCTACCAAACGAAGTTCAACCTTATCACCAGCATTCCAAGCTACAGCAGACGTATTGTCTTGAGCACGAGTAATAGTAAAAGTGTCAGTAGACCGAGCTGTAACTTTAACAATCTCTACCGTACCAGAGTTGTTAGCTAGAGTACACCAAAAGTATTGTGAGCCAGACAACGCTGGAAACAAAACTCCAGTGCCTGAAGCAACAGTCAAACTTGTTGCAACGCTAGTAATGCTGCTCAACAAAGTTGTTGCTGCATTATTTGTAAAGGACATATTTGCCATTGGATTTATCCTACGGTAGTGGTGTTAAGGGGTTTGGCGTTAAGCTCCTTTTTAGAAGAAGCATAAACAATAACTCGTATGCTCAATGAAGCACCTGTTGTAGAAACAAGATTCATTGCGTTAGTATAGTTAATGGGAATAAAACTATCTGAAGACTCTGGCCTAGTCCAGGGTGGAGCCATTATATCTGCAACACCGTGCACAAAGTCTTGTGGTTGTCGAGGTTCCCAATCTCCCTCACACACCATCAAGTTATCCCATCGCATGCGTAGTTCAGACGACTTGTATTGACGACCACACTGGTCGCAAATAGCAAGCCACTGACCTTTAGCGTATGACGGCTTGTAAGACATTACTGAGCTTGTTCAGGACTGTACACAGGGAGGTCACCAAGTGCTAACAATGTGTTACCAGCAGATGTTGTCACTGTACACACAAGTCTGTACGTGACTCCGTTAACACCATTTTGTACTCTCTGTAATACCTTAGTGCCAACAATAGTAGACGATCCAGACAAAATACTAGATGGAGATGCGTCTGTTCCATTCATCACAATGACAGACACGCTAGAAGTAGAAAGAGTTTCTCCAGTAGCTAAGACTCCTACATAGTCAAAAGCTAGGGGTTTGCTTTCAGCAACTAGTTTATAAGAAAATATTTCAGCCATTGACGTTATCCTGTTCTGAGGCAATTACGGTTGTTTTGCTTGGCCTAACTAGGAGTGTGGTGAATCCAGCAGCTTTCTGGACTACAACTTTTCTGGTGGGAACGTACACCAAGTCTCTAACGTCACCGACTATTTTGTAGATGTAGAGTAACACATGTGACGTAGCTGATGCTACTAGTAACACGTACTTTGTAAGTTGTGTAATCATAACACTAATTGACAACGACACAACAGCCAGTTGAAGTTTAGCTATTTTTTTCAGACTAGTAGTGTTTGCAACAGCCACTACTAGTGCTACTAGCCTAACTTTTTGAGCATTTAAAAAGATAGTTGTAGCCTGTGTTAAAGCTACAGTCTTAGCAACTAGCTTGCTTACAACTACAGATGAAGATACGTTTGTTACTACAGAAGTTTTGATTGCTTTAATAAATGTAACAACACTTGACACAACAGAAGCAACAGTTTTGTTTGCCTGTTTAACTATTGTTGCTGTAGAAATAGCAGCATTTGCTACTACAGTTTTTAAGTATTTAAACTTTATTACAATAGTAGCAACAACAGTTTGAGTAACTGCTAAAACTTTAGAAAAAACATTGTTAGTACTAAGAGTAGAAGTGTTAGACACACCTGTAGTTGTAGTGTACACAGGCGCATCATTGTTTACGGCAAGTTCATTTAGTGGCTTGCCATTTAAACCCCCAATAATTAAGTATTTGTTACCTAATGTAATGAGAGTTATTAGTGCCTTTTTAACAAGCGAAGTAGCAGATGTAGACGCTACAGTACAAACTACCGCAACTTGTTTATTAACTGTTGCAAAGGAAGTTTGAGAAAAAGAAGTAAGTCCAAACACACAAATCTTTATACGTCAGTTGCGCCGTCAAATTCTGGCTTTTGCTTGATGATTGCATACAAAGCAGCGCGGTCAGCACCAGCAACGTATTCATCACCAGCAATCTGCACCTTACCTGCGCTCAAAGGTTGTTTGCCAGCTTCACGGGCTTCTTGAGAAGCATAGCCGTAAAAAGTTACTTCTGTGCCACGACCTTTGAAGTCTTCTTGTACTGCTCCAATGTTCCAGTATTGGGCGGGGATGCCGTAGTCGGTGTCGATAGATTTGATGAGTGCCATGCTTATACCCTGTAAGAAACGAATGTGTTGGTTGCTGTTTTTCTGCTTCTAAATTTTCCAGATGTACCTACCGTAACAATTGCAGACCCCACGATTGTATGGCCCGTTCCCGCCACCAAAGTTACATCACCTACCGCAGAACCTAGATTGATGATTGACCAGTCAAAGCTGGTGTTCACCGCGCTTGTGCCACCAGATACGCCAGCATCGGACAATGTACCCGTTGGAAGGGTTAAAGCTACTGCCGTTGCTGATGTGGACGTAATGATTTGAGTCAGTAAGTTGGCAATAGTCAATGTCCCCGTTGCAGTAACTGCTGTTGGGGTTTGCTGGTTCATCAAAACAATGCCAAGTCCTTTGGGAACTAAGGACAGTTGAATGTCGGTGTCGGTTCCAACAATCGCAATTGATGGCGCAGAACTAGTTGCCGCACCTTTAATTTGTATATAGTTTGCTTTAATTGAATCAAACTGTACCGCCGCTGTTCCTTTTGGGTTTACGTTTAAGTTGATGTTTCCATCGCTACCTTGTGCTGATACAGAAAGCCCAGTAGCAGAACCAGTTGCCGCACCCGTCACGTTAACGTAATTAACAGCAGAAGCTACGTTGGAAACACGGAATTGCTCAAGACTAACAGACCCCATTGCACCAGAACGCACGGAAAAAATGTTTGAATTTGTGTTTATAAGGAATGGGTTTGATGTTCCACCAGTGCCAATGTTCGCCGTAGTTCCGTTTGTACGAACTTCAACCCAAGAAACTGGAGTTGCTGTGGCACTACCATCCGACACCCTAAATGCTTGACCACCCGGAGTATAAAAATCCAAGTTTGTTCCAAGCGTTTGAATTTTAGGTGTTCCCCCAACAGTAGCATAAGCAGCAGCAGTACCGCTTGAGAATGTAATTGTGGGTTGTTCAACGTAGCCTGAGCCAGCGTTGGTGATAGAAAAGTTTGCAACACCCCAAGTTGCTGTAAATGTTGCCCCAGAACCACTACCAGTTACAGTTGAAGTTGATATTGTTCCAGTTGGAACTGATGTATAAGAACCACCATTAGTAATAGTTGCTGTTGCAATAGCAGAGCCAGATAGTGTGGCAACAGTTAAAAGAACAGGCGTAGTATTTGTGCCACCACTTAAATTTAAGGTATCTCCTACTGCATAACCAGAGCCACCAGAAACTACTGTTACAGTAAATGCCGCCAAAGTACAACTGACAGTTGCTTGAACGCCACCAGCAGTTGTTGGTGCTGAAACAGTCATTGATGGTGGTGTAGTTGTATAACTACCGCTACCAGAAGCAGTCCTAGTAATTGCAGTAACAGTACCGCCATTGCTGATATTCACACCCTTAGAACCAGCCGCAAGGTCAATAGCGCCCGTACCTTTGGGTTGGATGGCTAGAGAGACATTGCCGTCACTTCCAAGTGATTGAAATTGAACAGCATTTCCTGTTGCTCCGCCAGTAATCTGTTCATAATTGGCAAAGCCAGAACCACCAATTAACGTTGTAAACGTACCAGCCGCAGCCGTTGTGCCGCCAATAGCAGGAGGGTAAGCTAACGTATCAGTTGTTACTGCTACTTCAGATGGGTACGTAACAAAGACAGTAACACTACCAGAGAACGTAACAGCACTTCCAGAGTTACTAGAAGAAAGAATAGTTGTGCGAGTAAGAGTAGGCCCGGTAGTTGAATACGTACCTATGCCTACTTCCCAGTTACCAGTGTTATCTGTTGCTGAGTAGTAAGTAGTGTTGCCGTTACCTACAACAGCAAAAGATTGAAATCCAGTAACAGAACCAGACAGAGTAAAGCTAACAGTAGTGTTAGCCGTACCTGTCTGTTGTACTCTATCTGCTAATACAAGAGCCATCTAAGACTCCTTAATTAACTAAATTGAGTTTTAAACGTAAACTGAATAGAGTCGCCAGTACTCAAATTAATTGTTGAGAAGTCACCTTTGACAAACAAATTGCCAGAGCTTGCAGTAATCACATCAAACAAACCAGCGTTAGTAATAGCCAATGCACCACCAGCAGTAATCGTAGCAACAACTTGGTAGGTGTCGTTAGTTACAGAAGTAGTGACTTGAGAACTAGTACCAGCAGCACGAGGAGTAGCTTCAGTAAACAACGTAGTGTCTGCGGCAGCAGTAGTCCCTGTTCCAGTACCCCAAGCAGCATTAAGCGGTTCAGTACCCGAACCTTTGATGCGGTTTGTTACGATTGCTTTGCCAGAATTAACTAAGAGAGTAGCCATTTTTTAATGCTCCAATAAATACGTTTGAGAGGGTTCTTGTGCCAATAGCTTACTACACCAAGGTACTCTACAGTGCCATTCGCACGAGTAATAACAACACTAATCTGTGCTTCTTTGGCGTTACTAGGAACAATCATTTCTGCCATATTACTTGTCCTGTTTGTTATCTAACTTATCAAAGATTTGTCTAACCATAGCTTTCAACTCATTAATGTCAGCTCGGTAGTCTTCTTTGTGTACAAAGTCTTTAAGCATATCTTGCTTAATAGAAGCAAGAACATCTTCAGTTCTTTGAAGACGTTGCATTACTTGGTAGAAAACAAACATTGCAAGAAACCCAGCTATAGAAACAACAAGATTAAATAGTTGTTGGTTATCCATAGCTGAGTCCTTTACAAGTCTAAGCCTTGCTTAACACACTCTAGAACAACAGAGAACACTTGAATACCAGATGTGTAACCAGTAGTCTTGATCAAGATGTCGCCAGTTTTACCAGCTCCAGCATTGTTTACAAGACCACCAAAGTTCCAAAACGACATACGACCACGACCTGCTAGGGGCATGATAATAACGTCAGTAGTTGCGTCCCACCAGAGTTGTACTTCAAGCTGATCACTAATTGAGTAATCAATGTGGTCAATACGAATCTGTGTAGGAGTAGGGCCAAGACCACCTTGGTTACTAGATGCCGCACTAATAAAAGTGTTAAGGCTGTAGTCAGAGGTGTCTAGCACCCCTGCAACCTTAACAATAATATTACGAGGCCCTTCCTCAAGGACTTGATACGTTACTGAGTTCGCCATAACGACCTCCTATTAGCGTGTAACTTCTTGTGCAGCCAACACAAAGTCAGCAGTCAAAGTGTCAGTTGCAGTAGGGGTAATTTGAAACACAGGAGCCATCAAAACATTAGTCAAATTAGTTCCGCTAGAACCAATAGTAACAGAAGAGATGCGAGCATCTGGCCCCATGTCAGATGGGCCTGTACCAGAGAAGCAAACCAAGTCTGTGCCGTCGTAGTAAAAACCAACTTCAACAAACGTGTCAGCCACAGCAGTAGCAACACCAGTTACCAACGTAGTAGCAGTGCTACCAACAGTAGAAACCAAATTGATAGAAGTAGACGATGCAGCTTTAGCAAACCACAAGCCGTCAGTTGCACTAGAACCATTACGCAGACCAACGTAAAAAGAAACGCTGCCAGCTACAGCAGATGCTTTAAAACGGGTAACAAACCATGCACGGTTACCAGATACAAACTGAAAGAACTGTCCGTTTTTATAGGCAGCAGAAGCAGTAGTTGTACTACCGGGGGTCAAGACAGCCAAACCACCAACACCGCTAGTCAAAGCAAAAGTAGAGCTAGTACCAGTTACGGTGTAATCAGTACCAATCAAAGTGTTGAAATCGTTTGTGTAAGTAGAGCTGCCAAGAGCAGGGGTGCTACCAGTATGAAACGGATCAGGAAAGGGGTATGAGAACAGGGGTTCGTTAGAGTAGGCAGTAGAGACACCACTATAGAAACGAGTAGGATTAGACATAAAAATTCCTTTGACGTTGTTTAAAACAACGCCCAGTTAAGGGCGTCATCGGATATGTAGATTGTACGTTACATTTTCTTTTTAGACATAGGCTTTTTATCAGCCATTTTTTTAGCAGCAGGTTTTTTCTTTTCTTCGCCTTTAGCTTTAACCGACACTTCAGGGCGTTTACCCTTCATTTTAGACATCTCATAAGACATAGCAGTCTCCAAATCAAGTTAAAAAGAACCCCTCCTTTTTAGGGGAGGGGCTTGTTACTAGTAACAATTAGGGGCCGTTAACGCCCCACACAGCGCGAGGATCAGACCAGCCGAACGAATAACGCTCGTAGCCTTTAGCCTTAGCATTCATGGTATCAAAATCATTGTCTTGATCAAACATGATAGCGTGACGCTCGTAGTACTTCATACCAGTACCACCGGGAATGGTGTTACGGATAAACCAAGCGTGAGGGCTTGAGAAGTAGTGGTTCACCTTGAAGCCACCGGGCAGGTAGTTGCCAGACTTGATGACGTTGATGTCATTGTTGGCATTACCAGTTTGGTAGCTAGAGTGCAGAATACGTTGAGCATTAAACACTTCTTGGCGAGCAATGTGCAAGTCTTTAGGTTGGATAGCAACCAGCAAACCACGGTCGTTTTGCAGACCCATGATTGCAATCATTGCATCTTCCAAAGCAGCTTCGGACAAATCCACATCTACAGCAGGCTTGTTAGACCAAGTACCACCAGTGGTATTTGGGTGATCCGTTGCACACAAAGCTTTACCATCACCACCAGTGTACGAGCTATTGAAAGCACGGTTGTACACGTTAGCAGCAACGTTTTCTTTGGTTTGACGGAAAGACATAGCCAAAGCAGCAGCACGCTTCTTGGAGATCTGTTCGTACAGGTTGTCGTCCATTTCTTCTTTAGTCACGATATAGCCCATTGCGTATGCAACGTGCGTATAGCGAGTAACGAAGCCTTGAACTTCAGAGTCGTACTGAACGCCAGAGCCTTGCGACTTGACAGGCACCAAACCAAAACCAGTCAACTGAACATCTTCTTCGTAGTTTTGAGTGGAAGTGTCTTTGTCAAACAGATCCACATACTCTTCAGGATGCTCGTTGTAGGTTTGTCCCCACCAAGCTTTAATGCCGGGCCATAGGGCCTTGGGGTGCGAACTAGTAGTGATAATTCCAGCCATTATCTATTCTCCTAATTAGATGCCAGCAGTGCCAGTACCGGCGCTGTAGACATGGTTATTGATACGTACAAGCAACTTAGCATATTGACCGGGAGCATTGTCCACACGCTGAGCAAAGCCCAAGAGCTTCAAGTTAGCAGTGTTAGAGTCAGTCAAAGTAGCAGCAGTTGTAGTACCGGAATCACTGTAGTTGGTTGCACCAGCAGCAATCAAGAAGTTGGTATTGCGACCAATATCAGTGACAGCAGTAGCAACGGTTTGACCATCTTGGATTTCAAATACGATGTTGGCGTCATCAGCAACCAAAGCGTACTGCACATTAGTAGAGCTAGGTTGAATGCTACGCACAGTCAGATCCAAGTTAGTAGCAACCAAGCTAACGCCGGGAGCAGCAACCAAGAAACCAACCACAACACCAATAATAGCCGAACCAGCAACGCCAATGGCGATACCAGCAAGACCGTTAACATCCGCGCTACCACTCAAGGTAACGGGATCACCAATGTACAGTGCAGAACTGCTCACAGGCACAGAGTACAACCGAGCTTGTCCCGTGTAGGGTGCTCCGTTGAGATAACTAACGGGTTTTAGGCCGTTAGGACGATTTACGTTTGCCATAGGAAACTCCTAATAGATTAAGTGAGTTTGATTCCACCTTGAGGTACATAGAAGCCAGAGTTTTCTCCGGTAATCTTGCCACCACGAATGGCTTCATCAATACGATTATTTTTTGCTTGAAGTTCGGCTTGATCTTCCTCGTACCATTCTTGCCGCTGCTTCATCAAGTATCCGTATTGCTCAGAGCCTTCTGCCCGAGGGTTTACAAGAAACCTGATTCTTTCTCCAAGGTCACCATTACGGCTAACCACATTCTCACTCACTCCACCAACTTCGTCGGGAGTTACAAACTCATAGCCACTATCTAGGGCAGTTTGAATTCGACCACCTACGTCAGTAAAGACATGCAGATGATAACCCGGAATTTGATGATGGACACTAAGTTTAGCTTCCGTCCCATTAAACACATTACGGCGTCTACGGACAGCACCAGATGCCGAAGCAACCGGGGTTTCTTGTTGCACTTGTTGCGCCGCCATATTGCGGTCACGTTTTTCTTCGTAAGTTAAAGCGCGTGGCATAGTATATTCCTTTTTGTAAGTTTAAATTAAGACCAATCGTAGTCAGCAAGAAATTGTTCACGGGTCAAAAGCTTTTGCTTTACAAACCGATCACAAGCCGCCTTTGCATCTGTTGGCAGGTTGTCATAGCTTTGAGCATTGCTGCTGCTACGGCTAGTACGACCTGAACCAGATTCAACACGGTTAGTTGGAGAACCACGATTCTGTTTACCAAACTTATTGGGAAACTCCTCTTGCAACACCTCATCTAACTTATCTAGAAACGCTTGGCCTTGAAGACCCGGGAATTCCAATCGAAGGCTTTCACCAATGCCGTTTGCAACACTAGTCATGCGTCGATCAGTTCCAAACCATTTGTTTTCATCTAACCATGTTTGCAGGTTGGGGTCGGTAGGAATTTCAGTAGTCGGCGCAGGAGCAGTGTTACTAATAACATTCTGAGCAGCTTCTTTAGCTTCTTTTAGACTATCCTTGGCTTCATCTAGCGCATCGTCTAGTGCATTAACTTTTTGACCGTCGCCATCAGTAATAGCTTGGGCACGACTCTCTTTAATTTGTTTAATCTGCGCTTCGTAATCATTTACTTTGCGCTCGTATGCTTCTCGTTGGAATGTTTTAAATTCCTCAGCAGCTTGTCGAAACTCTTTCAACTGCTCCTTTGTTTGATTTAAGTCCTTCATAAGATTTTCGTTATTCTTACGAAGAATAGGGAGAATCTCACGACCTCGTTTTACAAACGTATCAGCATCAACCCAATCTTGCTCGTTGCCACGAAAACGTTCTTTAGGAACCCAGCCTTGCGACTCAGCTTCACGAACTACTTCTGGTGCTGTTTCATGTGAAACATTTTGTTCTTCACTCATATCTTACTCCTAGATTAATTTTTAGCCAAATACGGATCAACCAAATCTACATCAGCGTCAAGTGTGCCAGTGATGTCGTGGTCATTAACAATGCGGTAGTTGTGTCCGTCTTTACCACGGTAAAGCAAACCAGCGTACTTAGCAAAGATAACCTTATCACCCACAGCGCACCAAGGCTGTTCGTCCTCAAAGTAGCACCCGTCACCCATAGCAATTACTACCCCAGTAGTGTTAGCCATTTGTTCGCGCTCTTTGGTGGACTCAGTTGTCAAAATAATCCCGCCTTTAGAAACTTCTGCAATCTCTAGCGGTTTAATTAGGACACGGTTGCCTACCGGATTAATGCCTGCATCATTACTCATATATCTATTCCTTACTCTTGTTGAAACATGTCTTCGTACTGAATGTCAAGGATGACAGCAATTACTCGGCAACGGCCTTTAATTTCTGCATCATCTTCAAACGCACCCATTGCTAAACCTTCTTTGAGTTGTTCTCGGTCATCCCGAAGTTGCCTCATAAAACGTTTAGTTACTGGATGGTGTTTCCACTCTTCAAATGTTTCTAACGTTACTTTCTCAGATCCCATTCTTACTCCTAGTTAAAGATCATAGTGCGGGTTGCCCCATTCCTTGTTGCCCCATCCCACCCATACCGCCCATCATGTTTTGCATGTTAGGCATTTGAGGAGATTGTTGCTCTGGTTGATCTTTGGTCATAGACGCAAAGACTTTATTCATTGTTTCGATAGAGCCAATAATGCCCTCTCGACGTTCACGCTGCAAACCAATTTGCGTGTTAATCTCTTGCAGACGAAGCTTCTCACCTTCGTGCAGCACACCAATTTTAAGAACTTCAGCTTCTGCTTCCAGCTTTTTAATTTTGGCTTGGTTAAGTTCTGCCTCACCCATAAGCTTAAGCAGACCCATCTTCATTTGCAGTTCCATGTCTGCATGTTTAGTCTGTTGCTTAAGCTGTTCAATTTGCAGCTTAGGATTAACAGGTGGAGGTACAGCATTAGGCCCTTTGGGATCTGGCAACACACGATCAATGTTGGGAATTTTCATAGCCTTCAAGAAGGTGTGTTCAACTTCATAGCGGTTGTACATACCCGGCGTAGACTGCACACGCATAGCCAAAGCATTAGCTTGGTTCATACGTTGAGCATCAGAAGTAATGCTTGGGTCAGAGCTAGGCATAACGTCAGTTACTGGGCCTTCGTAATCTGTAGCCAAGATCAAACCATCATTAATGGCATCAGTTACATAAGACGTATTGTTAGAAATAAAGATTTGATTCAAACGATACAACTTGCGAAACTCTTGTTTAAGACTACGGTGAGTACGTTTGAAAATGCCGTTAAAAATCTTCATGCCTTGCTCAGCCATAGTACGGGTAGTCTCAGCAGGAGTATTCTGTCCGGGGTTTTGACCAGTCAGAATGTCTACAGAACCACCGATACGTTCTCCGTAGTTGATCAACAAGTTCAACAGGGTGAACAGAACCTGAGAGGGTTCACGTACTGGAAGAGGGACAATGCCTTTGCGGAGATCATCACCAGTTGTGTCCACATGCTTCCACTCCATAGGACGGAAACTAGACTCCCCACCACGAAGCTTGATACCACGACTAAGGAAACCACCAGCAGTATTCGCCATAGTGCCAGCATCAACCAACTGGTTGACAATGGTATTAATTGACTCATTAAGAGGCCCAAGAAGAACGCCAAAGCCCAAGTCATAGAAACCGCCATCAGGAGAGGGAACAAAAGGATATTTAGTAAAGTACTGCTCAGCTTTAATGCTTAGAACAGTTTTGCCATCTTTGCCGTATTGAATGTCTTTCTCGGTGTAACGAGCAACAATACGAGCAACTTGTTTGTTGTCTCGACGAACATAAACAATGTACGGCTCAGCATAGCCGTCATCATCAAAATCAATGTGGCAATGCTGCTCAAGGATTTCAATGGGGGTACTAGAGTCATTTGGCTCAGGAGGTTGAATGCCTTGAGCTTTGTCTTGAGCTTGTTGTAGGGTGTTACCCATTGCATAGCCAGACGAACCTTGTTGACGATCTTCAGAGACCTCATTCCACAAACCACGGGCTACACGCTCATAGATTTCATTGCGAGACATTTGCAACACATGGGTTACACGAGTTGCACTTTCAAGACTCTTAGTCCAGTAGTTAACTACTAGGTCTTTAGCCAACACGTTCTCAGAAACATTGTGTTGTTTGATTGGATCGTAGTAGGTCTTTTTAAATGCACAACCAATGATGGGCTGTGTAATTAGAACCTTATCCATTTCAGATTCCCAGTCTTCATCTTCTTCCAGAAGCTGGTAGCTCATGTGCTGCTCAACACGAGAAGCACGCATAGCACGCAGACCGTCTTTGTCATCACCAAGTACTCGGCACTTAACAGGACGATCTCCGTCAATCAGGACAGGATAACTACGAGCATGGTATTGCAAAGCTGCAATAGTGATGAGGGGGAACTTGACGTTACTGGCATTAGGCCAAGGGAAGTTTTTAGTCTCAGCAACTTGCAAAGCCAATTTCAAAGAAGCTTCAGTACGCTTTTCCCAACCACTGCGAGAGATAAGATCATTGTCAAAGTCTCTAACAACCTGAGTGCCAATTGCTGCCAAGTCCTCTTTGCACAATAGGGGAGCAATGTTGGCTTCATACATGAGGCCCTTGATGTCAAATTTGTCTTTGAGGTTCATATCTTTAATACCCACAAGTTACAGAACGTCCAGTAAACATTCCATTGTTTTCGGCTTTATAAGCCTCGTACTCTTCTTCCTCAAGTTCCTTTTCAGTTGGAGCTTCCCACATCCTATCGAGCATCAAGCCCAAGTAAGCCCAAGCATCTACTTGGTCATCATGCTTGTCTCTAGGAAACCGGATCAACTCATCTTCAAAGGCTTGATACCACTCAGCGTCCTTATCAAACTTACAGGCCCCACTTCTCATACGAGCTTGAATGCTCCTAGCACGAGTAAGTTTATCACCGCTTGGTTTTAGCAATACCGTGTTGATAAACTCACCCCGCTTTAGCATTGCCTCATTGAGATAGGGGCCAATAGCTTTCTGGATAGTACCTTGTTCAAGTCCAAAGAGTACGGGCTTATAAATCTTTTGTAGCATCAGGATTGTATCCACAATTTCTAAGGCGTCCATACGTTGTTTAATAACGTGTACGGCATACAGCCTTCCGTCTTCATCCATGCCACCAACAACAAAAGCTGAATAGTCAGCTCGTTGAGATTGGGACACAGCCAAGTCACAGGTAGCATAGTAGACAAGTTTCTTCTTCTTGTCTTCTGGTTTCATGGCTACAAAGTCTGTGGGTTTAAAGAAAGTATCAGTAACATCCATAGGGACGTTTAATACTTCTTGGGAGTACACATCTCCCAAACCTTGGCGAACAAAGTCATCTTTCATTAGCCTAAACTCTTCAGCAGACTTCATCTCGGGCCACAATAACTTTTTAAAGTCATCCGTGTGAGCACGGTACTTAACTGACTTCCAAGGAAGCACATTGAGAGAATACTCCCGCAAATCTTCTTGAATAAAGCTTTTAACTCCTCTATGGCTAACCAACAGAGAAGAAGGCATTAAGTTATTAAGCAAACTATCTAAGTGCAAGATAGTTCCAACAATACGAATTTTGCCACTAGAAGAGATACAGGGAATTAATGCACCATAAAACCAACGTTTAAATTTCATACGTCGGTCTTTGTTCATAACAATCTCGTCGTTCTCCATGTCATCACCAATGACAAGATCAGGACGGAGGTTAGCCCACTTTAATCCACGAAGCTTTTGTTCTGAGCCTTTAGCTTGGATACGGAACGTGTAGCCATCCTCCATTTCCACAATGAGATCATCTTCGGTGTCTTTTGGAAACGACGATACTGCAAAGAGCGACCTAAGATCCTCGTTGTCGAGTAATTCTTTTTTGATGTCTCCAAGGAATTGGATAGCTTGCTTAACTGTGTCCGAGACAATAAGGACGTATCTAGACTCTCTAAATAAGACCGAAGCAAGCGTGTACGCATGAGTGATTGCCGTGCTTTTAGCATGATACCGTGGAGCAGCTATAGCTACTTGTTTGCTGTTACTAGTAACAAGTTCCCACATTTCTTTGTGGAACTCAGGGGTAGGAACAGGTTTGTCAAAATTCTTACGCAGAACAGAATTAACAAAACCTTCCATTACTGTGGCATTAAGCCTGCTCAACTATTTGCCCTTGTACATCAATAGTTTTCATAGAAGCAAACCGAGCAAACTCTTCACTGAGACGGAGCAAACGGTCATCAATTGTTTTCTCAATCTGTTCTTTCTCAGGAGCTTGTCGAATCTTTTCTTGCTTGGTAAGCAGGTCAGTAGTAATCTTAAGAGCTACGTGAGCTTTGACAGGCACTCGTGTGATCTTGCCAGTTTTCTGGTCAAACTGAGCATCACCCAAATCCAACCGATCTTCTACAGCTTTAAGAGCTTTGTCTACAACCCTTTTGAGGTTGGAGTCCATCTGCTGCACATCTTCAGTTTGTAGCTGAAGGGCAAACTCTTTAAACCAGTCAGAGGTCTTCCAGATCTTTAAGGTAGGTAAGGGTATACCCGTAACAATAGCTGTCTCTGACAAATTGCCAAGCATCAGGTACGTACTGACAGCTTGAAGCTTTTGGTTCTGTGTCCAGACAGATTTTTTGTACCTACGATCAGTAGATGTCTTTCTCTTCATTGCTCAGCACTTCCATTTCTTCAAAGCTTTGTTGATACGAGAGTTGGGATCTTTAGCCTTCTCTGTACCAGTCAACTTCTTCTTCATACCACCCATACGGGCACAGAAGCTATCTTTACGACTACCACCTTCAGGTTGAGGTGCTTTGAGGTTATGACCTTCCTTCTTAGCAGAAGCACGACCTTTGGCATTCAATCCACCCGAAGGAGACTTGCCCTCTTTACGTTGCCATGCTGGACTCTTTTTACCTGTAGCCATGTGTGCTCCTATCAGTGAGTGGAGCGAACTATATCATCCTTTTGTAAAAGCACAACACACTGGATAAACGATCAGTAGTTGTGTTCTTAAAAAGCTGGTGTACAATATTTATATTCTTTTTCTTTTTTACCGTTTTTTCTTTTTCTGGTGCAGGTATAGAGTGTTAGTAATGTTAGAGCCGTAAGGCTCTTTTTTTATGTCCATTCTGTTCTATGCGAGTCCCAGTAGGGACGAGCACCTCTAAGCACCTATCCCCCCTATCCGGTGTAACCCCCTCTTGTTTTAAAAACTTGTAGCAGCGTTACAAAGTGCCATAAGTAAAAATTAAAAACAAAAACATTTCCCCCCCTCTACCCCTACTACTTAACAGGGTTATTGGTAATGAGAATTATTCTCATCTACTCACCACCTTATATATCAACAACTTACATTACTTCCCCCCACTACAAACTAGTCACTGTTCTAACCATTGTTTGATACGTCCAGAACGTCTTTAAACACCCTTTCCTGAAGCAATCTGTTCGGTGTGTGTACCCACCTACATGCACACCCCTATCTCCCCTTTAAACAAACATATCTTCCGTCCATTGTCTTGCTCGGAAAGATTGTTGCGTTTACATCAAAATCGTTTGAAGCCAAGCTGACCTTCGGTAAGTTAGATCGCTGGATCCGCCCCCCCGCTTCTTGTTCGGGTTGCCACCGTTCGCTGCGCTCACTAGCAGAAACCACGCCAGTCGCTGTCGTCCGCTTCGCTCCCTCGGCTTTGTGGCATGGCTCCGCGCGTTCCGCGCTCCGGGCTAACGCCTTTCTGCCTTGGCAATCGCTACGCGACTGCGCCCCTGCGGGGCTTGCCCTCACGCCCAGCTTCTGTGAGGGGGGCGGTTCCCTCTCACCTAACCAACCAAAGGAACCACATCATGGCTACTCAAAACGACTTCGACTTCAACGCTTTCAACAATCTTACGCAGCGCAAGCCTGCTGGCCTCCAGATCTTCTTGGCACAGCAGTTGCTTTCTAACGCACTCTGGAGCATGGAGAACTATGACAATCCTCGTCAAACCGAAGTACGCGATGCACTCAATGCAATCAAGACACTTCGTTCACAGATGAAAGCTGATGCAGCAGCTCGCAAGATCGGTGAAGCATCGTTTTAACATTATTTCAACAAAGGTAGTAGTTAGCTCTACTACCTTATTTATTTTTTAACTGGAGTAACTTATGACTCAATTAGATCTCGTTGATGAAATGTCGTGGGAAGACTGCGACAAAGTGGAGCTTATAGGTCTCGATGAGGCTGGTCTGGAGGAGCCTGCGTTGGAGACAGAATCTCATTTACACGGGAGAATGTTTCATTCAGGCATTCATGCTTACTTAGATTGGTTCTATGACGGAGAGTGGTCTGGATATACAGAGTAAATTATCTTAGTAAGTAATTAGCAATAGTTACTTACTGAGGCTATTTTGCCTATATGGAGTTTATTATGAGACAACATTACGACATAACTAACGATGTTTACTATCGTAAACAACATAACTCTCTTATACGAGAGATTATTGCATCACTCATATTAGCTGGTGCTATAGGTATACCCTTTGCAATATATTTCTGGAGAATGTAGTATGTTTCATTTAATATACCTTAATGACAATGCTGTACTACGTTCAGCTAATCACGGTGTATCTGCTATCGAATGGGAACATAACTGTAGACCATTGTTACTCACAGAACCAACTCTCTACTCTGCCACTAAATACGCTAAACATCTTGGCTTTAACTTACTGGATAGCAACGAGTGGAATGAGTTCATAAGCTCATTAGATGAGCCTAGCAATGTTCCTAGTAACAATTTCATCAACTCTCGTCCACGACTTGACAAATGGGATGATCGTCGGGAAATTTACTGATGTTTCACATCACCAATTTTTTGAGACACATCGGTATGGCGACAGCCGTACTGATGTTGTTCTGTTACATGTGGGCAAGCACACCCCTTGTAGCTATCAAAATGTGCAAATCAACTGTCATTGACAAGGTGTTCCAATGAACGAGAATTATCTTCCTATTTGTACTTGCTGCTACGCAGTACGTGTTGAACCACAACGTGCAAAGATGGCTAGACCAACTTGCATGGAATGTGGTGAGATGCTTGCACAACGTGTCAAGCACACCATCGCACCAATGAACAAAAGCAACTACATGCTCTTCACAGATCCAGAGATGCTCAAACAACTCAATCCCAAGCGTACAGCGTGCTAACGCTCAGCCCTAGCATCCCGAGACGCCAGCCGCCAAGCGGTCTGGCATACGGGCTGCGGTGGGCTTCGCTTGACAATCTTTCCGGGCTTGCTCCCCGCCCTTAAGGGGGGCGGTGAGGCTGCGCCCTCTGTTGTTTTTTAACCACATCTTTATAGGAGATCACTATTGTGGGCTTGTTTTACATAGAAACAAATGAATACGACGACGTTCTGGTTGAGCTAAATCCAGACGATACTCGTGACCTTTTCACCGAAGAAAACGACAGCACTGTTAACCAACCAACTGGAGATCAATAATGGGCTTAGACATGTATTTGCACGCAAAACGTTACTTGTGGGACGCAGACAAAGACACTAAAGACAAGATTGCAGAAGCTTTGCCTGAGATCAAAGCTGAAGTCAAAACAATCGTTGTTGAAGCTGCTTATTGGCGTAAAGCTAATGCCATTCACGGGTGGTTTGTAGACAAAGTACAAGAAGGTGTAGACGATTGTGGAGAGTACAACGTCACACTGAAGCAACTACAAGACCTTGTAGCTTTATGCAAGGAGGTTCTTAGTAACAAAGAAAAAGCTCTTGAACTATTACCACCAACTAAAGGTTTCTTTTTTGGAGCTTCTGAAATTGATGATTGGTACATGGAGAACTTGCAGCTTACTGTCAATCAAATTGAAGAATGTTTGAAGTGGCCTGCTGAGTGGGACTTCTACTACCACTCTTCTTGGTAAAGCACTTTTACATGGCCTTGTACCAACAGGGCTATGTGGAGGCAATTTCGCCTATTCTGGAGCCACTATGACTACCTCTGTCTTAGCGACTTTGTATGCAGCAGCAACTGAGAGCTTAGTCTCAGATGCGTCTGCTACGAGTACTTTTGAAAAGATGATTGCGGAAGCATTCACTCACGGAACTGTAGAGACTTTCACTAGAGACTTGATTGAGACTGAAAAACAGATCAAGAAAGAATTTGAAGTCAAGTCTATGCCCGGGCCTTGGAGGTCTGGTAAATCTGTGTTGTTGTCTGCTATGAAGCTAAACATCAAGCTTGTAGACACCAATGGGAACTACTATGGCAAAACAGCTTTGCAAAACAAAATCAAGGCAATGAAACTGGAGACTAAAGATCCTGTTACCAGCATTGAATATGCTGACAAGATCATCAAGCTTCTGATGAACACACCTGCTGAATTGGATGTAGGTTTGGTTTACCAAGCTGTTTCTGATTTTATTAAACATGCTGACTAAAGCTATTGAAGTCACAAAGTACATACGCGCCAGTGCAGGAAGGGCTGGCTTATCAGTACAGTTTGAGGACACTAATCAACCAAGGCACGACGGTAACACTATCTTCTTGCCAAAGATTACTATCTCAACTACTGAAAAACAACTCAAAGAGTTAATGACTTCGGTAGACCATGAGGTCGCACACGAACGTTTTAGCTCTTTTGATTTGTTGAAAGAGAAAAAACTTGATCCTTCTAGCGCACTGATGTTTGTGTGGAACTTCTTAGAAGACTCCCGCATTAACGCCATAGAAGCTAGAGAGTATCTAGGATTCCGATATAACTGGGATGAAACTTCATCTGGGATCATCAAGGCAATCTTAGAACGTAGCAACAAAATTGCAACGCCCACAGCGGCTCTAACGCGATCATTGCTGTGCTGGGAAGCTCCTATCACAGCACATCTCTTTCCGACGGTTGAGTCTGTCACTAGTCACTTTAAAGCAGATAAGAAAATCATAGATGTTCTTAATAACTATTCTGATCGTCTTGTTGCTTGTCAGCAAGTTTTAGACAAACGACTTGGCACACAAGCTACTTATGACATAGCTTTGGACATTCTTAAAGATCTTGGCATCAAGAACCCTGAAGAAATGCCGCCAGAAGCAAAAAGCAAAGCAGCTAAAAAGTCGTCTGAAACAGGTGAAGGCAAAACAGAAGAAACTACATCAACAGAAACAACTGATGATGAAGCTAATTCTGGAGAAGGTGAAAACAAAGAAAACAACGACGATGAATACAAAATTATTACGGTAAAACTTACCAAAGATGATTTGGACAAATTGTCGTTGACTATGCCTACAACTGGTAAGAAGATGGGCAAAGTTGGCATCAACCATGAACCAGTTGACTTGCACAGCATGGACAAGTGGGACATGACAGACTATGAAAAATTCACTGTTGTTAACTACCCTAAAAATATTGGTAATGCTCATTACTTTAGAGAAACACCTGACTCGCGGGAGTTTGTGCGTCAGTACAACATTCGTGTAGGAGAAAACTTAGTTTCTCAAGAAAACTTTGCACAACAGGTACGTAGACTGATTCAAATCAGAGCTAGAGTTCAAACTCAATACGGCACAAAGAAAGGCAAGCTAGATCAATCTAGGTTGTCTCGTATTTGTTTTAATGCACCCGGCTTTAACGAGCGTGTGTTCAAAACTCGTATTGAGAACAAAACTCTAGATGCTGCCATTTCAATTTTGGTTGACATGTCAGGCTCTATGAGTGGGTCTAAAGCGTATTACGCTCTTGCTTCTGCTTTGTTGATGAACGAAGTGTGTACTACGTTGCGTATCCCAGTTGAGATCGTTGGTTTTACTGACGAAAACATTAGTAGTGGTGGTGCATTACCAGTCATGTTTGTCTACAAAGCTTTTTCTGATTTGCATGTTAGCAATGATGTGTTGTTAGAAAACTTTGCAAAAAGCAGCAATTTCATGTGTGGCAATCCTGACGGTGAAAACATTCTGTGGGCTTACGAACGATTGCTTAAACGCAAAGAACGTAAACGTGTATTTGTTGTCATGTCTGACGGTGAACCAGCAGCATCTAAATCTTCTTATGGTCTAGAAGCTTTTACAAAGCGTGTGATCAAAGAAATCGAACAAGCCAAAAAAGTAGACATTTATGGTCTTGGCTTACAAAGCAACAGCGTTAAACACTACTACTCAGCACATGACGTAGTAGATAAACCTGAGCAGATTCCGAGTAAGTTGTTATCCCTAATAGAAAAGAAAGTGATTGGATATGTCTAGTACTGACAAAGTGGAGCATCTTGTGAAAGAAGCACTTAAAGAAGCAATGGAGAAACGTAAATTGTCTACTACAGCGGTTCCTCCTGTAAAACCACCTGACCTCCTTATGGACATGCTTGGTAAAGAAGAAATGGTAAAGCCAATTACAGTAAGCAGTGATGCTCCCAAAGGCATTGTGTTAAAAGCAAATCAACAGTTGTTTTCAACTGTTACTAGTACCACGGGCATGGATTGGAACTCAGACTTTCCAGTCACAGTGTTTGACAAATATGAGTGGGATGAACGTATTGCCTTGTTTATTCCAGAAGTTGATCCTGAGTATGTCATTGACACGGATCTGGCTATGAGCATCTTGCGTGCTTGGGAAATGAACGAAAAGGTACTTTGCTACGGCCCAACAGGTGCTGGCAAATCATCGTTGATTGAACAGTTGTGCGCTCGTACTTCTCGTCCTTTTGTCCGTATTAACTGCACAGGTGACATGGACTCGTCAATGATCTTTGGTCAACTGACTGCCAAAGATGGTTCTACACAATGGGTAGACGGTGCTGTTACCGAAGCTGTACGCTACGGTGCTGTGTTTGCTTGGGACGAATGGGACGTAACACCTCCCGAAATCTCAATGGGTTTGCAATGGCTCTTAGAAGACAACGGCAAGCTCTTTCTCAAAGAGATGCCGGGTAACACCAAAGATCGTCAGATCATTCCACACGAACACTTCAAACTTGTGGCTATCGGCAACACACAGGGTCAAGGCGACGATACAGGTTCACATGCAGGTACAAACGTACAAAACTCTGCTACGCTAGATCGCTTTGGTACTGCTGTATACATTGGGTATCTAGCACCTGAAGTAGAAGAAAAGATGATTCAAAACAAATGGTCATCAGTTATTACCAAGAAAGCAACCAAAGAGCTTGTTAAACTTGCTAATTTGGTTCGCCAAGGTTATACCAGTGGTCAGTTGAATTTGACTCTCTCACCTCGTTCATTGTTTAGCATCTGCAAAAAGCTTTCGTATGGTTCATCTCTTACAAAAGCTTATCAGCTTGTGTATCTCAACAAGCTGAACGACACACAACGTAAAGTTGCAAACGAACTGTTTGTAAAAGTTTACGGCACATCTCACATCTAAAAATTCAAAAACTCAACAGCTCCACACGGGGCTGTTGCCTTTTGTGTTTATAGGAAATCACATGATTGATCGCACACTCATCAAAACAGTTGGATCTGCTGCCGTTAACATTGGAGACCAAATCCATGTTAACCACACAGGATGCCCTGCTGGTGAAGACAAAAAACGTAGGCTGTACGTCAAACGTACTCCTACTGGTCTGGTTGCTTACTGCCATCATTGCAACGAAGCAGGCTTTGCTTCTGATCATGGGTCACGTTTATCTACATGGCTTACGCTCAAAGATGAGTCAGTTTATGAGCTCAATAAACCGCCAATTTTAAAATGGATTGAGCCTACTGCATCATTGTGGTTGTATAAATACCACATCCTACCAAACAACACATGTTTTAACGGTGTGGTTGATCACCCAGACCAAGTTGCACTTACACTTTTCAACCCCAACGGAGACGTTATTGGCTGGCAAGTACGTAACCTCAAACCGGGAGCAACACCCAAATACATTACGACCTACAACAGAGAATTTGACAAAGGTGAAAGTTGTTGGTTTAAGTCTGCTGGAAATGCTTTGTTTATTACCGAAGACTATCTCAGCGCATACCGCATCAACTCACAAACAGGCAACAGCTCTGTAGCGTTACTAAGAACAACACTCACAGACAGAACCTTACTCCAAATTTACGACCTCAACTATGACCACGTTTTTATTTGGTTAGACCCCGATGAAGCAGGCATGAAAGGAGCAGCTAAAGTAGAGAAAGACCTAAAACACTTTCTTCCAACAACCACCAACATCAAAGTAATTAACGTTGGCAAAGAGCCAAAAGAATGTTCAGCTACTGAACTTAACAAGATAATTTTGGAGCTTTAATGGACTACGATGTCTTATTTCTTTGTGCTGAAAGCAAAGAAAATCTATACAAATACAGGCGACACATCAAACCACATGTGGTAGCCAAAGAAACAAACATCATCCTTGACGGGATGGACAGGTACTACAAAACATTTCCATCGCTAACAACGTTTAACTGGGAATCGTTCTCTGCGTATCTTATTGCAGACCAAAGCAAACGTCTTACAGAAGACTCGCTAGTCAAACTGCGTATCACACTGACCAAAGCAAAAAGCTACACACCACACGTAGCACACGAGGAAGTCATCAAGAGCGTCATAGAGCTTGATTACTTGGCTCAGATTATGGAAGAGTGTGAGCGTGTTCGTGAAGGCGCTAGTGACCTAGAACACGTACACATCCTTGCAACTGATGCTCTCAAGAGCGTGGAGAGATTCATTGAAAAAGACGAATTGTTTGTATCTGCTGACTTATCTAGTATTGCAGATCGCATCAGTAGTACTGGTTATGAGTGGCGATTGGATGTCCTCAATCGTTCTCTTGGGCCTTTGCGTAGTGGTAACTTTATTATTGTTGCAGCGCGTGTTGAGGTAGGTAAAACAACATTCCTTGCAAGCGAGGTCAGCTACATAGCACAACAGTTGCCCAAAGAACGTCCTGTTGTGTGGGTCAACAACGAAGAAGAATCTTCTGTCGTGTTCTTTCGTATTGTTCAAGCTACGCTTGGTATGGAGTCTAAGCACATCATTGCTGATTCAGCTAAAGCTATGGCTGACTACACAGCTCTTATGAGTGGTGACAAAGACAAGATACGTGTTACTAAAGACACCAACAATGTCCGTGACCTAGAGACTTTGTTTCGTGAAGTTAACCCGGGCATGATTATCTTTGATCAGCTCGACAAAGTTAGTGGCTTTGACAAAGGAGATGAACGTGAAGACATCAAACTGGGTAAGATTTATAAATGGGCTAGGGAACTTGCCAGAACTTATGGCCCTGTCATTGCAGCTTCTCAGCTTAGTGCTACGGCTGTGGATCTTAAAGATCCTCCGTTTATCGGTTTGGATGCTCTCCGTGGAAGTAAGACGGACAAACCGGGTGAAGCAGACGTTGTTATCACTCTTGGAAAATACAAGGAGCCTAAAAGCCCAGAAGAAGAAATAATCCGCACTATCAATGTTCCTAAGAACAAATTGCCCGGTGGCGGGCCTAAGCACATGGAATCTGAACGTCATGGTCAGTTCCTTGTAACCATAGATCCAATCAGAGCAAGATTTGAATGAAACCTTTCTTTGTAGCTATAGACGTTGAGACAACACTCAACGGCAACGAAGACGTAGGGTCAGCACACCCTATGCACCCAGACAACAAAGTAGTGTTGTATGGGATACATCGGGGTCTAGGCCCTGCTGTAACAGACAATCCCAAAGACTTTAAACGATCTGTAGCAGAAACAGTTGGTCTTAACTCCACCTATTGTGGCTGCAACATTTCGTTTGACTTGTTGTATTTGTATCGTGAGAGTCCTGCTCTCAAATCTGTGTTTCAAGAATCAAAGATTTGGGACATACAACTTGCTGAATACATCCTTACAGGACAACGCAGCAAATGGGCTAGTCTTGATGAGATGGCTGTTAAGTACGGCTTGCCAGTTAAAGATGAAAAGATCAAAGCTTACTTCCAAGCAGGTCTTGGGTCTGACAAGATTCCTCGTGAAGAACTGGAACCTTATCTCAAACATGATCTGGAGATCACACAACGTATTGCTGAGTTGCAATACAACGAAGCATACGGCAATGGTCAACTAACACTCATCTACACACAGATGGAAGCACTACACGCAACCACTGAGATGATGTTTAATGGTCTTAAAATTGACGAAGACAGGCTGTCTAAATACACAGTAGAAGTTGTTGACCAATACGTTGAAGTTAAATTGAATCTAGAAGAACTTGTTGTTGGCAGCATAGATGACATCAACAGTCCTAAGCAATGGAGTCAGTTTTTCTTTGGTGGTAGTAAACGTATCAAAGTCAAAGAAGAAGTTGGTCTGTACAAGAATGGCAATCCCAAGTTCAAGCTTGTAGAAAAACTTGTTGAGATCTTGCCTGCTGTAAAGTACGTTCCTGATCCAGAAAAAGTGTCAGCTAAAACTGGTCAGGTCAGTGTAGACGACTCCGTTCTTAGTAACATGCTCGACCACACGTTTGATCCTAAGATTCAAGCTGTAATTAAAGAGTTGCTAAAGTACCGGGAGCTGTCAAAGCAACTGTCTACTTACGTGCAAGGCTTGTCTAAACATGTGATCAACGGATTTATTCAC
>Ga0114963_10000571_pt1 | contig 24640 bp, 24 predicted proteins | sample C_131016_EF_Meta_FD_87019 | JGI IMG/M metagenome (GOLD analysis project Ga0114963, IMG submission 87019) | Freshwater microbial communities from Lake Croche, Canada to study carbon cycling - C_131016_EF_MetaG | ecosystem: Environmental > Aquatic > Freshwater > Lake | place: Lake Croche, Canada...
CTCAAAGAACCTTTTCAAGTTAAGGATATCCCAGAAGTCTATCAACCTCTTCTTAAAAATAACTCGACAACTTCTAACAATCTCAAGGAACTTCTGCAAGAATTAGATAATTTAATTTGCTTAGATTCGGTTAAGTCTGCTATTCGAGAAATTGTGGATACTCAAATTGCTAACCAACGACTGTATGAAGCCCACTTAGTAGAAAAGACAGAATCTACTATAGGTCACATGACATTTTTGGGGAATCCAGGAACGGGTAAAACAACTGTAGCTAGATTGATAGGGCGCATTTTTAAGGCTTTAGGAGTGCTTCCTAAGGGACATTTTGTCGAAACTACTCGTCGAGATTTAGTAGCGGGTTATGTAGGACAGACTGCAGAGAAAACAGCTAAAGTTGTTGAGTCTGCTTTAGGAGGAATATTATTTATTGATGAAGCCTATGCCTTAGCACGTTCTGAATCTTCTAATGATTTTGGACGCGAAGCTATTGATACGTTAGTTCCAATGATGGAAAATCACCGAGAGCGACTGGTTGTTATTTTCGCGGGTTATTCTCAGGAAATGTCAGTCTTTATGGAGGCTAATTCTGGTATTACTTCTCGCATTTCCTATACTATTGATTTTCCTGACTATACAGGAGCACAACTCTATCAAATTTTCGCTCGAATGTGTCAACAAGATAAGCGGAATTATCCCGAAGATGTGGGGGGAAAAATTCAAGAAATTTTTGAACAAATTTATCAAAAACGTGAGGCAAATTTTGGCAATGGTCGCACAGTCCGCAATTTTTACGAAAAAATGGTTAAGTCTCAAAAAACCCGTATTGTACGCGATAATCTCTCAGGTAGTGCAATGATGAATTTTCTACTTTTTGATATTCCCTCTTAATAGGATTCTAAATATTTTTGAATCCAATCTATTAACTCAGTAGCTTCTGAAGTATTGTCTCGCCATTGAAAATCTAATTTTAAAACTTTGTTGTTTTGGCGGACTAACTCAATTTGATAATTATTATAGCGAGTGCCTTCATCACCTTCATAAGCAAATTTTTGTAAACGGACAGATGTAAATTCTTCTAAAGGATAAGATTGATAACGATAACGCTTAAATAATCGACCAATTAAAGATTGAGAAGTAATAATTAATTGTTCAGTATCGAGATCCAATTTATAGCTAATTGTTCTAGGAGAAAAAATACAAAAAATAGTCACCATTAGCCATAAGGGTATCCACACTAAGAAAAAATAAATTTCATTTATCTTGACAGCATGAGAAGGCGATTCTATGATAGTTTTCAGCCACTGTGTTACCGCAAATCCCGTAATGATTGCGTAACCAATTAAAAATAAGACCAGACCAATGTTAGTTAATAAAACACCCTTTTTTTGAATAATCAGCATTCTGGGAAAAATTTCTAGGTGATATTGTGTTCTTTCTATTGTCTGCTGAGGTGCTACTGCTTGTGCTTGATTTTCCTCATTAGTTATCGTAGCAGGTACTCGATACTCAAAGACAAATTCTGGACCACCTTGGGAAAACATCAAACGATCCCCAGGATGCAGTAGTTGAGATCCTTTTAGTTGCTGACCATTAATAAAAGTTCCATTAGCACTATTATGATCAATAATTTCCCAGTTTCCTTCCTTGAGAGGACGAATACTGGCATGGCGACGAGAAACATTATGATCAAAGTCTAAAGGAATATCACAAGTAGAATCGCGTCCGATAATAATTTCTTGTTCAGTCGATAAAGGATAGATAGCATTCGGTTGAATTTGTCCCTCTATTATTAATACTAAAACACCTTGACTAGATGTTTGATGTCCCACCATATTATTCTCCTTTTATTTATAATTTATAATAGTATTCTAATATTAATTAGAGATTATGACTTTATTAAATCTTGCTCAAATTTGCCCCTCAACTCGGGTCTTAGGACCTGGTCAACGTTGTATAATTTGGGTACAAGGCTGCTGTTTTGACTGTCCAGGTTGTGTGGCTCCTGATTGGATTCCTCAAAAGCAAGCTCTGTTAGTTAAACCAGACAAACTGGCTGACTATATCTTAACTTTACCTCATCTTGATGGTCTTACCGTTTCAGGTGGAGAACCAATGTTACAAGCTGAAGGGTTAAATGAACTTTTCAGCTATCTTAGACAAAAAAGAGACCTATCTATTATTTGCTACACTGGTTTTACTATTCAACAAATCCAATCTAAAAATGACTCTATTTTAACTGAGTTACTTAAACAGATTGATGTTTTAATTGATGGATTATATATGGCTCAGTTAAATGATAATTTAGGTTTTCGCGGTTCATCTAATCAAGTTGTTCACTTTTTAACTGAGCGCCATATTCAGGAAAAAGAATTATTTATTCAACGTAGACGAGATGTAGAAATTCATATTCAAGAAGATTCTCTTTTAGTTGTTGGTGTACCACCTATTGACTTTTCGCCTAATCTGAAGCATTCGCTAGGATTACCCAGCGATGTTGCGAGGTTGAACCCATCACGTTCTAACTTTTCTCGTGGTCTTTTGGGTTGAGACATGATAGAATATAATCTATATATTTAGTTGACCTTAAATGACTGCTGTTAAAAGTTTTCCGGCTTCTTTTTTAAAAAATACTTTTTCTTCTGTAATTAAGATCACTGCTGATTTACGTTTAGCAATTATCTTACTTCTGTTAATTGCTCTAGTTAGTATTAGTGGGACTGTGATTGAACAGGGGGAAGCAGAGAGCTTTTATCAACAGAACTATCCTGAAAGTCCTGCTCTTTTTGGCTTTTTAACTTGGAAAGTTATCTTACTACTAGGACTCAATCATGTTTATAGTACCTTCTGGTTTCTTTCTCTACTTGTTCTTTTTGCTATTAGCTTGACTGCTTGTACTTTTAATAGACAAATTCCTGCTCTCAAAGCAACACAAACTTGGTTATATTATCGACAACCTCGACAGTTTCAAAAGTTAGCTTTTAGTACTCAGCTTGCCAATGCGAAAATAGAGCCTATTAATCAATTTTTAGAGAAGAAGGGATATAAGACATATCAGGAGGAAAACTCTTTTTATGCTCAGAAGGGTATTCTCGGAAAAGTCGGTCCAATTGTCGTACATATTGGGATGTTAGTAACAATTGCTGGAGCTATTGTCGGAACAATGACGGGTTTTGTGGCTCAAGAAATGATACCTAGTGGCAATACTTTTCAGGTGAAAAATGTCTTTAAAGCTGGAGCTTTTTCAGCCGCTCATTTACCGCAAGATTGGGCAGTTAAAGTTAATCGTTTTTGGATAGATTATAGTCCTAATGGTGATATTGAACAGTTTTATTCAGATCTTTCTGTAGTTAATGAACAAGGACAGGAGTTAAAGCGTAAAACTATTAAAGTCAATGAACCTCTCAGATATAAAGGGGTGACTTTTTATCAAACTAATTGGGGCATAGCTGGAGTTAAGATTCAACTCAATAATAGTCCTGTTTTTCAGTTACCTATGGCTCCTTTAAAATTACAAAATAATGCCCAATTATGGGGAACTTGGATCCCAACTAAAACAGATTTAAGTGAGGGGATTTCCCTAATTGCCAAAGACTTACAGGGGACTGTTGTAATCTATGATGGACAGGGACAGTTAGTCAGTGCCATGCGAGAAGGTATGATTTTACCTATTAATGGGGTCAATGTTAAGTTACTAGAATTAATAGGTAGTACTGGATTGCAGATTAAGGCTGATCCTGGTGTTCCTTTAGTTTATCTTGGCTTTGCTTTATTAATGGCTGGAGTAGTGATGAGTTATCTATCTTATTCGCAAATTTGGGCACTGCAAGAAGGCGACTCTATCTATATTGGAGGAAAGACCAACCGTTCACAAGTTGCCTTTGAAAGGGAGTTCTTGAAGTTATTGGAAGAGACAGGAGGCAGTAGTAGGGAGTAGGGGAGATAGGAGACCCTCCGGGCGGCTACGCCCAAAGGAGGCAGGAGATAGGGAGGCTACTTCCCAAAAAAACTAAAAGATAGTATAGTGAAACCAAAACTTTTTCTTAGTTCCCATTGCTTCATATTCTTCATATCTAGTGAAATTTCCAATATGGGGAATTTTTGGCTACACATTAGATTCTAAAAATACTATACTATCCAATAATAACTAACAAGGAGCGACAAAAATGGGAAAAGTCGGGGATAAAGAGCCCCGAATGGGTTTTGGTTTTTAAGTTGTGGCATAACGAGATTAAATTTTGCTGTAAGTCCAAGAAAATACTTGAAATGCTATTTGACAATATAATGAAGAAATGAACTTTCCTTCTCCTTCTAACGACCCTAACAATCACAAGTATCCTTTAAAGCCAAAGGATGATTTTTCTGATATTCCCTTTGAACGCAGAAAATTAGCTCAAAAACGAGCAACTAAATTATTTTTAGTTCTCTTAGTTAGTGGACTAGTTATCGGTGTAATCTTGTCATTTGGACTGGTTCAGATTATCCATAAATTTGGTCTAGCAGATAAGCCTAACCATCCTTTCCGTTTTGAACAGTACAAACAATAGATACTAACTCCTCTGAGTTAAATCTTTGTATTTCTCTTAATATATTCTCAGTTGATTCTGCCTCATACCATTTAATCGTTGGATCTGCTCTAAACCAAGTTTTCTGACGTTTGGCAAACTGACTTGTATGTAAAATTATCTCTTCTTTGGCAACTTCTAATGAGATTTTTCCTGCTAAATATTGTTTGATTTCTGCATAGCCTAATGTTTCTAAGAGCGGCAAATCTTCCCCATATTTCTCTATTAATTCTTTGACTTCTTCTACTAATCCTTGAACAATCATTTCTTGGGTTCTCGATTTAATTCTCTTTCTTAAATCCTCTCTATTACAGTCTAAACCTATCTGTAATATAGGATAATCAGGTATTAATTCTCCTTGTTGACAGGAAATAGGTTTTCCTGTCACATAATATACTTCTAGCGCGCGTAATGTTCTCACTTGGTCGTGAGCATGAATTTTACTAGCTGCTTGAGGATCAATCTGTTTTAAAAATTCATAATTTTGTTCTTGTCCTAACAATTGTAATTGATTTCTCAATTCATATTGTGGAGAGACTCTCGGTATTTTTAATCCTCTTATAATAGACTTAATATATAGTCCTGTTCCTCCGACTAACAAGAGGGGAAAATTTGTAGCATTTTCTATAATTTCCTTGACATATTCTTGATATTGTGCTAAGGTTAATGTTTCTAAGGGATCACAAATATTAATTAAAAAATGAGGGATTCTAGCTAAATCATTTTTACTTGGTTTAGCCGTTCCTATATCAAATTCTCGATAAATTTGACGAGAATCAGCACTGATAATTACTGTCTTTAAAACCTCAGCTAATTGCAGAGCTAAACTAGATTTACCTGTGGCTGTTGCCCCACAAATAACAATAAGAGACTTGTTCATTTTTATTTTATCTTATTAAAGTATTATTAATTAATCTTGACTGAACTAGGGAACTCCAGAGCTGATGGCACTTCACGAAAGTTCAGGTAAAATAGTGATTAAGGTTACTTTTGTCTGCCTATCCAATGAACCGATATTATCTAACACTATAACTGCACCGAGTCGAACAAATCAAGGGAGAAAATAATGCCAAAAATAAACTGCCTGCCGGATCAAGTTTATATAGATGTAAACAGTTCACAGACAATTTTACAGGCTTTACTAGACAATGACATTGCTCATACTCATATCTGTGGAGGGAATGCTAACTGCTCAACCTGTAGAATAATGATTTTAGATGGGATAGACAATTGTAGTGAACAAACTGTAGCCGAAAAAGTTTTAGCGCGTAGATTAGAATTTCCTTTTCATGTGCGGTTAGCTTGTCAAACTAAAGTTTTTGGGAATGTCTCTATCAGAAGGCTTATTCTAGACCAAGAAGATATTGATCTTGTGGAAGGTCAATTATCACTAGAAACCTTAGGAGTAAGAAAATCTATAGCTATTTTATTGGCCACGGTACGCGGAGCAAGTAATTTTGATGAAGTAAATTTTCATTACGATTTGATATACACCATGTCCCGCTATTTTCAGAGTATGAACAAAATAATTAATCGCTATGGCGGCTTCATTAATAATTATATGAATTATTCCTTAATTGGTGTTTTTGGGCTAAATGAACCTAAAGATGCATCTGAGAGAGCTGTTTGGGCAGGTTTAGAAATGCTGATCGCACTTAAAGACTTAAACCTCTACTTAGAGCGTCTTTCCTATCCACCACTGTCTTTGAGTATTGGGATTCATTATGGTTCAGTTGTTTTAGTTCCTGTTGACACTTATAAACGGGTAGGTAAATATAATCTCATCGGTGATACTGTAAATATAGTCAATCGCATTGAAGCGGCTAACCGAGAAGTTGGAAGTGAATTATTAGTTTCTTCAGAGATTTATAACCACATACAGAGACCAATTATCATTAACCGTACTTATACCTTGAGGAGTGCTAATAAAAATAAAGATTACTCTGTTTTGGAAATAATTGGTATTAATGGCAAACCACCTGTTATCACTGAAAAGGTAGAAGTAGTTCAACCTAAAATGTCTCTAAAAAATAGAGTCAAGTCCTTTCTACAAAAGTTCTCTAGTTCTTGGGACAACTCTGGATAAAAATTAGCTACTTTGTTCTAAAATTAGATGTTTATTCAAGAGACTAAAGACATTTTGTGATTGAATTGGCGTATTCAAGATCCCCCAAAAGCCGCCTATTTTAGCCTTTAAAACTGTAGAAATTCCATGTTCTTCCGTCAACATAATTAAGGGAACATTCTGTAGTGGTTTAAGTTTACGCAACTGCGATGATAAAATCGAGTCTTTGATCTCTAAAAAGATCAGACTAGGTGTCATTTCTAGAAAGACGGCTATGGCTTCTAGTTCATTGGTTACAGAAAGGAATTTATAGCCAGCTTGTGTAACTATTTGGTTGAGAATTTTGATATTATTTAAGTTTTCAGAAAAGCAACCAATAGAATGTCCAGAGTCTACAAGAAAAGCTGGTTTAGAAGGAGCTAGATTAATTGGCGGGGGTAGATCGTCTATTTTTTCTAGGTGAAGGACATTTCTTTGAGCATAGAAAGCCAAAGATTGAGTTAAGCTGATTAAATTTTGTCCAGATTGAGTTGCTATATCTCTAATCGTTTTTTTCTTTTTAAATGTGTTCAACAATAACTTATAAACATCCTCTGACAACATATTTAAACTATCAAAAGACTCTTTTAGTTTAGGAACTAAATTAGGAGAATATTGTGTTAATTTAGCAGATGTCCAAGCTTGAGATTGTTTCCATGCTTCCACAATACTCATCTCAACATCTAAAAAGATGGCTGGATCTAGATTAACTGTATGTGAATCTAAATCGTAACTTACTTCGACCGCTTCTGATAAATCAAAGAGAATATCAGTAATATGGGCTTTGACAATACGTAAAAACTGTTCTCTAGTGATTTTTTCTTGTTTAAGCCAATGATCTAAAAGGGCATATTCCCAACTAATAGCTGGATAATTCTCTGCTATTGTTGGCCAGTCATGTTGTAAACTTTCTAGATCTATGGAGAAGTTAGGACAGTAAAGCCTTAAATGTCTTTGCCAACGTCTGACTGGATGTACTCCGCCCGTGGCATAGATGACACGCCCTAAATATAAAAAGAATGTATAGTTAACTTTTTGATCATCCTTAAATATCAGCTGACCGCTAAACTGTCCTTGTTTAAGACTTTTAAAGAGACTAGACTGTTTAGCTGCTGTAAATTTTCCAATAGTTACCGATTGTATTACTATATTTGAACCGACAGAACCGTTTGAAAATTTAGCTGATGAGTTAGTTGCAGATACCTTTTTTTCCATACTTGAATGAGTTCTTAGCATATAATCAACCCTCCTATTATCTAGAATGACACATCTAGCTAGTTAGAGTGGTGATCGGAAATGACCAAACCTTGTGATCTAGATTACTTTAATTTATATAATGAGGAGATATTTTCCAATTATATTCAGAACCTCTTGGCGATTGATGGGCTTACTCAAGAAATCATTAACACCAGACATTTTGCCTTTCATCCGATCTAAAATATTATTGTTTTGAGTGAGCAGGATAATGGGTGTTTGACGAAAAACCGCAAGTTTTCGGAGACCTGCACATAATTCATACCCATTGGTCGCAGGCATAATTAAATCTAAAAAGATTAAATTTGGCTTTCTGGCCATGAACATAGCAAAAGCTTGTAAACTGTCATTACAGGCCAAGAAATCATGTCCTGCATCTTGGACTATTTTTCCTAGCGTCCTTGTAATCATTACACTGTCATCTACACAACCAATGAGAAACCTGTTAGAGGGGATCGTCAAACTAGTAGGAAGTTTAATTGAGTCTGACTCTAGAGAGAATAAGTCTGGAATCTCTTGTAGTTCAATAAGTCCTAATTGAATATAGACCATTAAAGCTTTAGTCAGAGAGATCAAATTACGATTGAATTTTAAGGAAAGTTCCCTTAAGCTATATTCTCCCGTAATATTTTGCCGCATCATCTCGTATGTTTCGGGTGAAATTTGTAACTTAAGTTCTTCTGGCTTTTTTATAACAGGTGACATATTGGGAGAACGATCTCCTAGTTTAGCTGATTGCCAATCTTGCCATATTTTCCATGCTCTCACTATGACCTGATCGGCATCAATAACCACAGGAGGATCTAAATATACTGTATCTGGTTTAACTAGATAACTTATGCTTCCAATCTGCGAGAGATCCCACAGAACTTCACTAACCAGTGAACGAGTTAACCCCAACAATTCTTCTCTCGTAATTTTTTCTTCTTTGATCCAAGCATCTAAAACATGATATTCCCAAGGTAAAACAATGTTTTCTGTTTGTCTAAATATTGAGATCACTTTAGCTAGTGATTCGTTGTCTAGTTGAATATTTTTACAATACTGAGTAATATGTCGCTTCCAACGTCGAACTTTATGTACTCCTCCTGTTGCATAAATAATTCGACCTAGATATAGATAGAATGTATATTCTGAGCCTTGGGCATTAATTTGTATTTGACCACTGAAGTAGTTTTGTTTAAGCTGTCTAAACAAACTAACCTGCTGAGACGCCGTAAATTCTTGGAGAAAAATTAGTTGATTAGTATTAGTCATGAAAGAACAAGAGTCAGTAATTGGGCAAAATCAATTTTAGAGCGGACACTCTCGTCCTTATTGGAGAGGAGAGTGTATAGGATGTCTCATTGATTTTACATAACCATAAACCATTTTGGACTCAGTTCATATTTTAATTATTTGGACTCGGTAAATCTGGAATCTCAATTAATTCAACTAATCCCTCTGTAACGTGATTAGATAAAACTTTAACTATATTAATTAAATCTTGTTTTAAATATGTACTTAATTCTCTCAAGCTCAGCTTTCCATTAAAATAACGCTCGAAATTTTGGTAATCTTGCATTGAAATTTTTTGTTTTAACTGTTGAGGCTTTTTAATAATTGGGGCTAAGTTAGGCGAGAAGAGCTTTAATTCTGTATTTTGCCAAGCATGACAAAGTTTATTGGTTTTTGTAATCACCTGTTCAGCATCTATAACTATAGACCGATTAATTGTGTATGAGAAAAATCTTAAATCATAAGTTACTTTACCGACTAAAGAGAGATCAAAGAGAATTTCACTCAGGAGAATTTGTGTTAATTCAATTACTTGATTACGTGATAAAATACCTTTGTTCAACCAAACATTGAGCAGAGAATACTCCCAACTGATCGCATTTTCTTCGTTTTCTCTTGAGGTCATATTTTCGGCTAAATCACTAGTAAAGTTTCTCAAGGCTTCAGGACAGTAGAGATTCAATAGTCTTCGGTAGCGTCTCACAGGATGTACACCACCTGTAGCATAGACCAGCCGTCCCATATACAGGTAAAATTCTGAGCGAGTTCCCATTAGATTCTCTATTACTAACTCACCTGTAAAAAATTTCTCTTTCAATTTGCGAAATAAACCAACCTGTCGCCTGATGATGAATTCTTTGGGAGAGACAAGAGATTTCTCATTCATATTTGCTTATGACCCTCATAACATACTTGTGCGATTCACACAATATAGCTTTAGCCTATATATTATCCTTTTCTTCTCACGATTGAACTTGTTTTTTTTTACTAGGAACCAGTTACTCTAGTTTATAATGTTTTATTAAAATGTAGCAAATAATACAGAAACTTATAGTTATATTACAAAGTGTGATGTTCTGAATAAAGTTTGTTGTATGATCTAACTCGAGGCTTGGCATTAAAAAAATAATAAAGTAAAAATATATGAAACTTGACAAAAAGTATGGATTAGAAGATAAAAATTATACAAATTCTTTACTAGATAATAAAGAGCTAAACAGTTGTCTCCCCGTCAGACAAAAAATAATTAACTCTTACTACAAAGTAAGTACTAGCGTTGCCAAGGTATCTCAATTATTTTACCAAGGAGATATCTATAGCTACTGGAAAGAGACCAAAGGCAAGCCAGATGAGGAAACAGGGGATAGGCGCCTTAAAGATATAATAGAAAGGAAGCATATAGAAAATATTCGCCATCGTCTAGAGCAAAGATTGAAAAGTGCCAAAGCTAGAGGAGATAGACAGTTAATTTCTCTTTTAGAAAAAGAAAGACAGTTAATCTAGTCTGAATTCTGAAGAAGCAAAAAATGTTATTATAAATAGTTGCTAATAAAGACGAGAAAAATTTTACAACTATGGCTTTACAACTAGGTGATGTAGTCCCTGATTTTACACAAGCTTCCTCCGAAGGGGAGATCTCATTCCATAAATGGGCAGGCGATAGCTGGGTAGTTCTCTTTTCCCATCCAGCCGATTTTACTCCCGTTTGCACTACTGAATTGGGTACTGTAGCCAGCCTCAAACCAGAATTTGAAAAAAGAAACGTCAAAGTAATCGCCTTGAGTGTAGATAGTACAGAAGCACACAAAGGCTGGATAACAGATATCAACGAAACACAGAACACCACAGTCAACTATCCAATTATTGCCGATCAAGATCGTAAAGTAGCAGATCTCTATGGCATGATTCATCCAAACTCTCTGAATAATTTAACAGTGCGCTCAGTTTTTATCATTGATCCCAATAAAAAACTACGCCTCACCATCACCTATCCGGCTAGTACAGGAAGAAATTTTGCTGAAATCCTACGAGTGATAGACTCCCTACAGTTAACAGATCATCATAGCGTAGCTACTCCTGCTAACTGGCAAGATGGCGATGACTGTGTAGTGGTTCCCTCTATTCCCACAGAAGAGGCCAGAAAAAAATTTCCCAAAGGAGTAACAGAAGTTAAACCATATCTACGTCTAACTCCTCAACCAAATAAATAGGGGTTAGGGGTTAGGGGTTAGGGGTTAGGGAAAAAACTAGAATTTCCCACCCCCCCTACCCGACCCCAACACCGCGCCACCCAACCCCTAACTTAGATACTAAAAAATTTATTTGGCACAATTACTTATGGATATCAAAAATGGCTTTATTGGAACAATTGGCAATACACCTCTCGTGCGGTTAGAGAGTTTTTCAGAAGAAACAGGCTGTGAAATTTTAGCCAAGGCTGAATTTCTGAACCCTGGCGGTTCTGTCAAAGATCGTGCCGCACTATATATAGTGCAAGATGCCGAGAAGCAAGGACTACTCAAACCAGGGGGAACAGTTGTAGAAGGAACGGCTGGCAATACAGGAATAGGGTTAGCGCATATTTGCAATGCTAAAGGCTATCGCTGTTTAATAGTTATTCCTGATACACAGTCACAAGAAAAAATGGAGGCCTTAAGAACTCTCGGTGCCGAAGTTCGGGCAGTTCCTGCAGTACCTTATCGAGATCCTAATAACTATGTCAAACTCTCAGGAAGAATAGCCGCAGAACTAGAAAATGCTATTTGGGCTAATCAGTTTGATAATTTGGCTAATAGACAGTCTCACTATGAAACCACTGGACCTGAAATTTGGCAACAAACAGACGGGAAAGTAGATGCCTGGGTGGCAGCCACAGGAACAGGTGGAACCTATGCTGGAGTAGCACTCTTTCTCAAGGAAAAAAACCCCAACATCAAATGTGTGGTAGCTGATCCGACAGGGAGTGGTCTCTATAGCTATATCAAAACTGGGGAAATAAAAATAGAAGGTAACTCCATCACAGAAGGTATAGGTAATAGTCGAATTACAGCTAATATGCAGGGAGTTCCTATTGATGATGCCCTGCACATTGGCGATCCTGAAGCAGTTCGAGTGGTCTATCAACTCTTACGTAAAGATGGACTCTTTATGGGAGGGTCGGTAGGGATCAATGTGGCTGCTGCAGTCACTCTCGCTAAAGAATTAGGTCCCGGACATACAATTGTAACAGTTCTCTGTGATGGCGGCGCCCGTTATCAGTCACGTCTTTACAACCGGGAATGGCTAGCTAGTAAAAATTTGCTGCCTGATTAAGTGGTTCCCCCCTTCCCTGTTCCCTAACGTCTCAATACACATTGAAATAACATCGATATTTAGAGAAAGTATAGCCATTAACTGAGGAGGGACTTACAGAACTAGACTGACAATTAGGTAAAGTAGGTAAGGGAGTCTCAAAATTAATCAACCAGAGATCAAAATTAGACCCAACCCCAGCTAAACTCTCACTCAAGGGGAGATGATTCCAGAAAAGAAACTGCGTATTTAACAGAGTCTTATTTGTCTCTAAGACCCACGCTATACCCATCATCTCACCAATTTGCACAAGACTTTTATAAGGAGTAGCAATGACCCTAACTACCCCAGGAGGAGAATTACTCTCTAAAATAGGAAGAAACAGGTCAGGACGATAATATTTATCATAACCTAGATTAAAAACAACAGTAATAGCACTGCAAAAACCGACCAGAGCAACAACTATTAAATCCTTCTTAACAGAACTATAAAAGGAAAGAGCAACACCCAGTAAAATAATTACAGCAGGGAAATAGACAAAACTATAACGCGCTCCACGAGTAATATCTATACCCACAAAATAAGTTAATAAGAAAAAAATAGCAATTGAACAAAAAATAAAACTGAGAGTAACTTCAACTAAGAGAGGATAGACCATTAACCCTTTTTTAATCCCTTTATATAAACGAGGAATAATCCAACAAAAAAAGAACAACATCAACAGTCCACTAAACAGGATAATTGGTAAAAAGGGAGATTCTACAGGCAAGAGACAGAGCATGGTTATCCAAGCAGCCAAAATTTGAAACAATGGCTTAATTAAAGAGAATAAATCAGAATTATCCCGATAGATCCAAGTAGTCATATTTTGACCATAACTAGAAGGGATAAATAAGCCAGCCCAAACTAGTCCAGTAGTTGCTGTGAGTAGAAAGACAAAAAATAACCTTTTAATAGCTGGAAGTGGTAATTTATGCCTGAGATAAAAGATAGAAAGAGAGAGAACTTCTGCTACTAGAGTCAGAGTGAAAAAATAGTGAACCATTAAGCCTAGACTATTTATACTTATCCAGAAAAAGACTAACCACCAAGAAAAGTTTTTTTTCTGAATAGTCTCTTTAATAGCTATTAATAGACAACCAAGAGAGAAAATAACTAGCAGAATAGCTAAACTATATTGACGAGCTTCTTGGGATAAAAACACGCTATATGGAGAAAAAGCCATTAACATAGCTGTTAAGTCAGCCATCAAAAGACTTCCCCAAGTCCAACGAATTACTAGATAAATACTAGGAATACTTAAAGTGCCAAACAAAGCAGGTAAAAGACGGGAGGCCCAGAGAAAACTCTCAAGATCAGTGGAGGGAAAAAGTTTCAGCCAAAGATGAGCTAGAACAAAAAAGAGGGGAGGGTGATTGTCCTGATGTACAACAAGTGAGATAATGTCAGAAACCTTGGCTTGTAAATTAGCTTGTAAAGGTTGTAAGAGAGTCTCAAGGGAAATAATTTGATCCAGTGGGATAGACTGATAATCATTGCCTAAACTGAAGACCATCGTAGCAAACTCATCAGTCCAAGGCGGTTTAGCTGTAAGATTTGTCAGGCGCAAAACACCCCCAACGATAGTTACAAGAAGCAGTAATCTCAATTGATTTGACCTAAAAATCTGATTTTTCTCACTCTATAAATAATTGTGCAAAGTAAATTTTATAGTGTTTCTAGCTGAATAGGGGCTAGAATTTCTGATTATCAATTCAGAACTAATGAACCAGTTTAAAAATACGAGAGGAATTGAGATTAACCCTAACAAGTTAAAGATACTATAAATATACTTAAAGAACTAGAAAGAAGCATTCTTGAAGAATTACACACAGCCTCTGATCCGATCGAGTTAGATTTATTGGATATAATTGAGAGGGAACAGTGGGATAAAAACCGCAGTAGCCTAGAAAAGCGATTAACAGAAATTTCTCAAGAAATTGAGCTAGAAACGACCTCTATTAAAGGGCGTTTCGCCAATCTCAAACCGAGACTTTTTCCCCTAGCTATTACTTATTTGATTTCTAAATATAGTATATATGCTTTAAAATCCCCTCAGGGCTCATTCCTAACTCGTTAACTTGCTACTTAAAAAATAAATCTACAACACACTTATTAACTTTTGTAAAATTGCTAGAGCCGTAGGCTTCTCGTAGATGAACTCCTGTAAATAGCCACCAAATAACCTTTATTTAGACTAAGTGGGCTTACGCCTACAACCACCTACTTACAGCAAATTTGAACTAATTACGCTACAGCTAAAAACCCAAAACCCTTGCGGGGTTCCGCCCCTTGGATTTGTGGCTTATCTGTTTACAAACTGCTATAAATCTGAAAAATAATTAATAATTATAGAAGCTTACTAGCTTATGTCAGAATCCTTCCTCTATCAAGCGATACTGGACTACGCCCAGACCAGTCAAGATTCTCGTCCCGTAGCTAAGTTCATCACTATTACTCAAAGCAGTCTCAAAGCAGCCTTGGCTAGTTGGCTAGATCTATTAATTGAATATCAACTACCTACTACAATTTGGCTGAAACTACCCGCAAATCTTCGAGAATCAGTAAATTTCTATATCCAACAGGAATATGTTCAGGAGATTTATTTATATGGAGAATTTGCTCCCAAATTTCCCCAAAAAAAGACTATGTGGTTGAATTTGAGCAATAATTATGCTCTGGTTAAAGAAGCTTTCTTTCTAGTTAAATCAGTTCGGTTTTCAGGACTACTTTTTGCTAGTAAAAGAGATGTCAATGAATTTCACTTAACCTATAGTTTTGAAGTGGGTCTCTGTCAGGAATTTCTTTCTAGATTACAAGATGCTATCGCTATTACCGATCAGACTTCCCTAGAAATTTTTACTAAGTCTTCTTTTTTACTACAAAACTGGTCAACAACTGACATCTCTCTGATAACTAGTTTATTACTCAAGCAAACCTTCGCCTTACTGGACTACGCTCAGACAAATCAAGAAATGGAGACCCATGATGATCTCCATGAAATACAAAACTCCCTTAAAGTACAAGAAGATTTTTTGCGTCAATTAGCCGAAGAAATGCGGTTACCCTTGACTAATATGAAAACTGCACTCAGTCTCTTAGAGTCTCCTGCTTTGAAAGTACCACAGCGTCAACGCTATCTAGAACTATTAGAACAACAATTGCAACGTCAATATGCTCTCTGGTCTGCTCTAGATGAATGGGTACAAATCGAAGAGACTTTTGCGGATCCTCATGGACTGCTTGCTAACTGTGACTTAGAACTAGTACTTTTAAATGTAGTCAGTCTCTATCAGTCAATGGCTCAAGAAAAGCAAATCATCTTAACTTATAATCTGCCCACAGGCTTACCTAAAATTCAATGTCCGGAGTTCTGCTTACAGCGTATTTTAACCCATCTTTTAGACAATAGCCTCAAGTTCACGCCTGCGGGTGGCAAAGTCTCGATCTCTTGTTCTCTTGTCTCTAATAATCTGGAGTTAGTTATCCAAGATACAGGAATTGGGATCAGAAATAATGAATTAAGTAAAATATTTAACAGTTTTTATCAAGGACATAATGCTGTTAAAAATTCCCTCTCTGTAGGACTCGGATTAACTCTAGTTAAACTCTTGCTGCGACATTGTAAGGGCTCTATAAATCTTAAAAGTAAACCTAATGAAGGCTCTAGTTTTAAGGTTATTCTGCCAATTAGTACTAAATAAACTAATAATTGAAGATTACTTGACTTGTCAAAATCCCCATTAACCCACTATGATAGAAAATAGATAAGATCTATAAAAGATTTTGTTAGAGGACAAAAGTTAGTAGCGTACAAATACATACTATACTAACTATAACCAAAGCCAGACAAAATCAAAACAATTACGAACCTAGACGGATTTAATCGTCGCAAAGGTATGATACCGAACACAGACTGCCTCAGTGCAGTAGAGCTAGTAAAGATTACAGACGCTAAAGACTTCGCCAATTTGATGCCTAGACCTGGTTGGAATAGATATTAGGTAACCAACAGCCATCTGAGTGCAACCTAAAAAAATAATAATCGATGGACTTAATTGAGATAAATAAGTCACATTTTGAGCTTTGGTAGTAACCCTAGCTTTAATTCCAATTAGAGAAAATTCTGTGGGCGTAGCCGCCCCTAGGGACATCGTTACGCTACAACTAAAAAGCCAAAACCCTTGCGTACCCGCCCCCTGGTTTTGTAGCTTATATGTTTACTGCTGTAACTAACATTTTGAGCAAGAGAGATATCTGAATAAATCAGAGAGATTTGGCAATTTTTTATGAAGAACAAGGCAATTTTCACTCACGTTAAACAAACATTACAAAAGTACAAACAAGGCGAAAGAAACTTTCAATTTGTGAACTTGACAGGAGCTAATTTAAAAAGAGTTAGCTTTATTAAAACAAACTTCAAAGAAGCTAAATTAGGAGAAAGCGATCTACAACAGAGTGAATTTCTCAGTTGTAACTTCAGTGAAGCAGACATAAGCAGTGCTAACTTATCAGATGTAGTATTAATAGAAAGTGTTTTAAGTGGAGCTAACCTAAGCGGTTCTCTACTAGTTGGAGCAGATCTAACAGGAGCAATTCTCTCACACGCATCTTTAAGAGAAGCAGATCTAACAGAAGCCACCTTAGTCAGTTGTAGTATGGTGCAGGCTCAACTATTTAAAGCCAACCTAAAAAAAGCCAATTTGACAGGTGCTACCCTCTCAGGGGCAATGTTGAGTCAAAGTAATCTCAGTGGGGCTAATTTAACTAGAGCCATTCTCACAGATAGCAATTTAAGTAGAGCCTTGATGAAAAAAGCTAAATTAGTCAGAGCCTATTTAAGTAAAGCTAACCTCAAAGGATGTAACCTGCAACAGGCAGACTTACGCCTAGTTGAATTACGCAACGCCGATCTAGAAGGAGCAAACCTAGAAGGGGCAAACCTAGAAGGGGCAAACTTAGCAGGAGCAAACCTAACAGGAGCAAACCTAACAGGAGCAAACCTACTGAATACTGATTTGAGTAAAGCCAATCTACAACAAGCAATCCTAACAAAAGCAGATTTAACAGGCTGTAACCTACTCAATGCTAACTTAAGGGAAGCCGACCTCTACAAAGCCAATTTAACCAAAGCTGGGTTACTGTTGAGTTATCTAACGGGCGCTAACCTCTCCAAAGCCAACTTAAAAGGCGCTAATCTCATAGGAGCTACTTTAAATGAAGCTAACCTAGTAGCCACATCCCTAGAAGAGACAATCATGCCTAATGGGTCATTAGGAACAGCTTAGTCGAGTAAACTAAAACGCATCATCGATGCGTTTTAGTAGGGCGAGTGGGTGTGGAGAAGATTGAAGAGTAGGTAACTTAAATGCGTAGAAGCTTATGAAAATCGAGTAAAGAATTTATGAACTCATGAAACTTCATCACCGCTTTAGCCACAATTGTCCTTAAAAAGCAAAGACAGTTCTTACTACACCAACCCAGATATTATTATTAGCCGCATAGTTATTGGGATTGAAAATCACATATACACCAGGCGTAAACTGAATATTGTTATTTATCGGAAATTCGTATTGGGCTTGAATAATATAGGCGGCGTTGCGGTCTTGTGCTCCTCCTCCATTATTAGTGTAGTTTCCCCCCAATACTCCATCTACGCCAAAGGCACTTGGGAGTAAACTTCTAGAGTATTTAAATAAGCATTTAACCCCGCAGCAAATTCCCAACGTGAAAGGGGTTGATTCCCGCGAAAAGTTCTATCAGGATAGCCCACTATACAACCATAACGCTCAATCAGACTCCTTAAGACCTCATAAGCCCAGTCAGTTGGCGCTACATCGCGTAGTTCAGATACTGAGGTAATCTGAGACATGAGACTGCTTGAGAGACTCTTGTAGATAGTATTACCACTTTTAAGCGGCTTAATTGGGGATTGCATCTCCACAACTTGACTATAACCAACATTTGTTCCTAGTTTTAGAATACTAAGTGTTAAAATACCTATTTTTATCCCAAGCCAATTAACTTTTTTCATCTCTACCCCACACTAAAACACTATATTTCAATAGATTTATAGTAATTTAGCATAAATTGAGAGTTTTAAAGATTTTTTAGAAAAATTTACAGCAAATGTAAATCTATTAAGCCACAACTTAAAAACCAAAACCCATAGGGGGCGGAGCCCCGCCCTCCGGTTTTGTAGCTTGTCTGGTCTCAAATTGCTGTAATATTTTATTGGCATATTTTATGCATTTTTATACATTAAACGACAGAAGGTAGGGGCGCTGTCAGCAGCCTGACTGAGGGTAGGTTTGCGCCCTAAAATTCTATCTAAAAAGTGCCACCTGCCTTTTAACTAGTAGCAGATGGTTGTTGTTTCGGAAAGCCTTGATTTGCAATAATTTCCCCAAAAGGACTTAAAACATAATGTTGATCACGTTGAGGTAAATTTTCTAAAGGTAACTTAGGAAAGAGTAATTCTGCAGTTCGATAAGCTTCTTCTAAATGAGGATAGCCCGACAAAATAAAGGTTTCAATCCCTAAATCCTGATATTCCAAAAATCTTTGAGCAACAGTATCAGGGTCACCGACAAGGGCAGTTCCTGCTCCACCACGGACTAAGCCAACTCCAGCCCATAAATTAGGACTAATTTCTAAAGCTTCTCGACTCCCTTTATGTAATTGACTCATCCTGCGTTGTCCTTCCGAGTCCTGCCGAGCATAGACTTTTTGAGCAGCAGCAATTGCTTCATCATCCACGTAACGAATTAATTGATTAGCTGCATCCCAAGCCTCACTTGTGGTTTCTCGCACAACAACATGTAAACGAATACCAAAACGGAGAGTTCTTCCCTGCTGTTCGGCTAAACGACGTACTGCGGCAATCTTTTCTGCTACTTGTTGAGGTGGTTCACCCCAAGTCAGATAAACATCTACGTGCTTAGCTGCTATTTCTTGGGCAATGGGAGAGGAACCACCAAACCAAAGAGGAGGATAGGGTTTTTGTACAGGAGGAAAGAGTATTTTACCACCCTTAATATTTAGATAATCTCCTTGAAAGTCTGTTTCTCCTTGCGAAAGCAGTGAGCGCCAGACTGTTAAAAATTCATCTGTCAAATGATAACGATCATCGTGACTTAAGTGGAATCCATCTCCTTCTAGTTCTACTGGGTCTCCACCTGTTACCACATTAATTAGTAACCGTCCTTCGCAAACGCGATCAAACGTAGCTGCCATTCTTGCTGCTACACCTACAGAAACTAAACCAGGACGTATTGCTATTAAAAATTTCATCTTGCGAGTATGTGTAACTAAGGCTGAAGCCACAATCCAAGCATCCTCACAAGAACGACCCGTAGGTAAGAGCGCACCCGTATAACCTAGATCATCTACTGCTTGAGCAATTTGACGCAGATACGGAAAAGTAACGCTTCTACCGCCCGTTGCTGTACCAAGATAATGCCCATCTCCATGAGTGGGAATAAACCAAAATAATTCCATAGTGATCATCTCTCGAATATACTTTAATATTATCGTAATATGGCATTAATATTTCACTTAAATTACTATTTATCAATCAACTTAGTGTAAGATTTACTTAAATGTTTAGAAAGTGGAATAATATCCAATGTTTCGACTGAGAAAAATCCTACTATGTTTTTTGCTTGTTTTAAGTTTTGGAGTATCACTTTATTTTGGTACTGCCCAAGCACAACAACCGGCTGACAGTAAAGTCATTCGGATTGGCTATCAGAAATACGGAACCCTCAATCTTTTAAAAGCGAAAGGCTATCTAGAAGAAGAATTGAAGTCAAAAGGTCTATCTGTGCAATGGATACCCTTTGTCGCAGGTCCGCAACTATTAGAAGCCCTCAATGCTGGAAGCGTAGATTTAGGTAGTACTGGAGAGGCTCCCCCTATTTTTGCCCAAGCAGCAGGCGCACCCCTTCTCTATGTAGGACATGAACCTTCTAACCCGAAAGGAGAAGGTATATTAGTACTTAACAATTCTCCGATTAAAACAGTTGCTGATCTCAAAGGCAAAAAAATTGCCCTCAATAAAGGCTCTAATGTACATTACTTCCTGGTCAAAGCATTAGAAGCAGCAGGACTGAAATATAGCGATGTGAAAGTTGTTTTTTTAACTCCTGGAGATGCCCGTCCTGCCTTTGAACAAGGTAGCGTAGATGCTTGGGCTATTTGGGACCCCTTTTATACCAGCGCCAAAAGAGCTTTAAATGCTAGGGTGCTTAAAGATGGTCAGGGACTAGTAGCTAATCGAGAATTTTATTTAGCATCTAAATCTTTTGTTCAACAATATCCTGATCAACTCAAGCTCGTTTTAGAAACCCTAAACAAGTTGGATAGTTGGGCTAAAGTCAATCCAACCCCTGTAGCAGAACTTCTGTCACCTCAATTGGGAATTGATGTACCAACACTAGAAGAAATTACTCGTCAGCGTCCTTATGGAATACAACACCCCCTCAAAAGCGATGTCGTTAGCTATCAGCAGTCAGTAGCTGATGTTTTCTTAAAATTAGGACTGATTCCGAAATCTATCAATGTCAAAGAAGCAGTACTAGAAAAATTCTAGATGAGGGTCTAATGAGTTTAGGTACCATACAACAAAGACAATCACGTTCTTTTTTCCAGCAATCTTGGGTGCAAAACCTGGCTCCTTGGATAGTCCCCGTTTTACTACTTCTCATCTGGCAGATTCTTGGTCAAATGGGCTGGATTTCTACTAGGGTCTTACCGACACCATTAGAGGTCATCAAAGCAGGAATTCGTTTAGTCGGAACAGGTGAACTATTGACAAATATTTCTATTAGTGCTATGAGGGCTATTTCAGGTTTTCTCCTGGGTGGCAGTATAGCCTTTTTCTTTGGCTTACTAAATGGAGTATTTCGTCCTGCTGAATTACTGTTTGATACTTCTTTGCAAATGCTCCGCAATATTCCCATTCTAGCTCTGATTCCCCTAGTGATTCTTTGGTTTGGGGTTGGGGAAGAAGCCAAATTATTTTTAGTCTCTTTGAGTGTCTTTTTTCCAATCTATGTCAATACCTTTTATGGGATTCGCAATATAGATCCTGGTTTATTAGAAATGGGTAAAGTCTACGGACTGAGTACATGGGAATTATTTCAACAAATAATTATTCCAGGTGCTCTAAATTCAATTTTGGTAGGAGTGCGTTTTTCTTTAGGCTTAATGTGGCTAACCCTGATCGTTGTAGAGACATTTGCCACAGATTCTGGCATAGGTTATATGGCGATGAATGCGCGTGAATTTCTCCAAACCGATGTAGTAGTCTTAGCTATCATACTTTATGCCTTATTAGGCAAATTATCAGATTCTCTAGTCAGACTATTAGAAAAAATTTGGCTGAAATGGAATCCAGCCTATAAATAACCTAAGAGGAAAAACTTATGAGAGGAACTCATTTAGAAATCATTGATCTCAATAAAACCTTTACTACTAAACCAGTTTTACAAGGCATCAATCTTACAGTTAAACCAGGAGAATTTGTCGCCATTGTAGGACGTAGTGGTTGTGGGAAAAGTACCCTCTTAAGGTTAATTGCTGGGTTAGAAAGACCAACCGAAGGAGGTATTTTACTAAATGGTCGACCAGTGCAAGAATTAAAGAATCCTACCCGTATTATGTTCCAAGAGTCTCGTTTATTACCTTGGCAGAGGGTACTCCAGAATGTGGCATTGGGTGCTAAAAAAAATGAAAAACAAAGATCTCACTGGGCATTAGAACAAGTCGGTTTAATAGATAAAGTCAAAGAATTTCCCTCCGCCTTATCAGGGGGACAAAAACAACGAGTAGCCTTAGCTAGAGCCTTAGTCAGTCAACCAAATTTACTACTCTTTGATGAACCATTGGGCGCTTTAGATGCTTTAACCCGTATTGAAATGCAGCAATTAATTGAAAGATTGTGGCAAGAAGAAAAATTCACAACCCTATTAATTACCCATGATGTAGAAGAAGCGGTCACTTTAGGCGATCGGGTGCTTTTACTGGAAAATGGCAAATTTACCCTTGATTTGAAGATTGACTTACCGCGTCCTCGTCGTCGTGGCAGTCCAGCTTTTGCCGCCCTAGTAGAAGAGGTTCTTAACCGAGTACTAAATCACAAACCGGCTATCTATACCTAAGCCTAACACCTACAAATATATGGAAACACAACAAATTACAACCGACATTCTAATTATTGGAGGTGGAACAGCAGGAACAATGGCTGCTATTAAAGCCAAACAAGCCTATCTAGGAGGATCAGTATTGATTTTAGAAAAAGCTAATATTCGGCGCAGTGGTGCCATAGCTATGGGTATGGATGGAGTTAATACTGCGGTCATTCCTGGAAATTCAACTCCAGAACAGTATGTCAGAGAAATTACCATTGCTAATGATGGAATAGTCAACCAAAAAGCAGTTTATCAGACAGGAAAACTAGGCTTTGAAGTGATTCAAGAACTAGAAAGTTGGGGCGTTCAATTTTAAAAAGATCCCCAAGGTAACTACGATGTTAAACAAGTGCATCGAGTGGGTAAATATGTCTTACCTATGCCCCAAGGCAAAGATCTCAAAACCATCTTAACTAGGGAAGTCAAAAGGCACAAGGTAAAAGTGATCAATCGGGTTATGGCCACCAGAATAATAGTACAAGATGGTCGAGCAATTGGCGCAGTCGGTTTTGATGTCAGAAAGGGAGATTTTGTCATCATTCATGCCTTAGCAGTGATTCTCTCGACAGGGGCCTGTGGTCGCCTAGGTTTACCCGCTTCTGGCTATCTCTACGGCACTTACGAAAATCCCACCAATGCAGGAGATGGTTATTCTATGGCCTATCATGCAGGAGCAGAACTTAGCAATATAGAATGCTTTCAAATTAACCCCCTAATTAAAGACTACAATGGACCAGCCTGTGCTTATGTAGCCAGTCCTTTTGGTGCTTATACAGCCAATGCAGAAGGTCATCGCTTCATCAGTTGTGACTACTGGAGTGGTCAAATGATGCTAGAGGTCTGGAAGGAATTAAATTCAGGGAAAGGACCTATTCAGCTAAAAATGACTCATCTAGATGAAAATACCATTGCTGAAATAGAGTCTATTCTGTGGGCGAATGAACGACCAAGTCGGGAGCGTTTCCATGAAGGAAGGGGGGAAAATTACCGAACACATGGGGTAGAAATGAATATTTCAGAAATTGGGTTATGTAGTGGTCATAGTGCTTCAGGAGTTTGGGTCAACGAAAAAGCCGAGACTTCAGTAAAGGGACTTTATGCTGCAGGTGATATGGCTAGTGTTCCCCATAACTATATGATTGGGGCTTTTGTTTTTGGCAGAATAGCAGGAGAAAATGCCGTCGAATATATCCAATCTTTTAATCATGTTGAACCTGACCCCAATTTTCTCGAAACCGAAAAAGCCAGAATTTACGCTCCTCTCAATCGTCCTAACGGGATTCCTCATACCCAAGTAGAATATAAGTTACGTCGTTTGGTCAATGATTATCTACAACCCCCCAAAGTCACTACCAAAATGGAAATAGGCTTACATAATTTTGTCAAGTATGAGGAAACCCTAGACCAAATGGGAGCCAGAGACCCTCATGAATTAATGCGCTGTAATGAAGTTCATTTTATTCGAGACTGTGCCGAAATGGCTGCTAGAGCTTCCCTTTACCGCCGAGAAAGTCGTTGGGGTCTCTATCACTATCGTTTAGACTACCCAGATAAAAACAATGTTGAATGGTTCTGTCATGTCCATCTCCAAAAAAACGCGAATGGAGAAATGGTCTTAGAAAAACGACCCATTGAACCATATATTGTCAAGGTTGACGTCGAACAAGAAGTTTATGATGTAACAGTTAATTAGGAGAAAAAAAATGGCTTTAATCAATCAGAGAGTAGATGTTCCTGTAATTGTAGATGAGTCCAAATGTCTAGAAAAATGTACAGTTTGTATAGATGTTTGTCCCCTAGCCTGAATTATTCATGAGAGTAGAATCAAAAAGGCTCAAATCCCTATCAGATATAAGTTACAGTTACTTTAGACAAAAACAGTCTGTTTTGTGTATTAGGGTAGTTTAAATAAGAGAAAA
>Ga0114963_10000572_pt1 | contig 24633 bp, 21 predicted proteins | sample C_131016_EF_Meta_FD_87019 | JGI IMG/M metagenome (GOLD analysis project Ga0114963, IMG submission 87019) | Freshwater microbial communities from Lake Croche, Canada to study carbon cycling - C_131016_EF_MetaG | ecosystem: Environmental > Aquatic > Freshwater > Lake | place: Lake Croche, Canada...
CAACTTACAGAAGGAAAACGACGAAAAGAAAAAAAGAAATAATCACTTAATGAGAACCATTAAGAACATTAAAAGAAAGTATCACCAAGAACAAGACGACAACCAAGACTTAATCGAAGAACGCGACGACCTTAAAAACGAATTAGACTTATTAAAATTAACCAATGAAAATTTAAATAATGAATTAAAAGACCTTAAAATTTATTCGAATGATAATGAAGAGAACTTTTTTAAAGTCAATGAAGAGAATAAAGAATTGGAAGACACAATAACAGGTTTACAACTAGAAAAAGAAATAATATGTAAACAGAACGAAGAACTAAGCGAAAAAGTAAAATATTTTAGACAAGAAACATTAAACCAAGCAGGAAAGAGAACAAAAATTGAAAAAGAATTATCAGATTTACAACAACGGATAAAAGATGGTTATGAATACGATATTCACGACATAAGACAAGAACACGCACATGAAAAAAGAGCGTATAAAGATGAAATTGAAAATTTAAAAAATAAAATATCAGAACAAAATAAACTTTTAGACCATTTTTTAGATAAATTAGACGGAGACGAACAGAAGACAGACGATATATACCATCTAAAAGGAGAACTTGAAGAGACTATTAATAAATCTCATTTTGATTTTCCTATATCAGGTTATGGAATATCACAAGAAAAAAAGAAGGAATGGGAGAAAATCCACTTTAACCAAGCGCACATGGAAGCAAAAGAAGACGCGATAAATAAAATTAAAATTAGAATTAAGATATTAGAACGAGACAACCGACTATATAAAATAAAATCAATTAAATTATAATTATTTCTAATAATATATTATTATATTATTAAAAAATATCATTTTTGAAACCATTTTTTAAAGATATATACTTTAAAAAATGTTTTTTGTTTTTAGTCTTATAGAATTTAATTTTTAAATGGCTGGTTCATCCATTTCTCCCATTAAATCCCGTTTTTTATATTTTTTAATCTCGGCCTCTGGGTTGTTTTCAATCTTTTTTTTATAATATCGCTCTCGGGCTTTTTTGAGTGTCTCCTGATAGCGGTCGTTATTTTGCGCCTTTTGTTCATTATAATACATTTTAGAGTATCGTGCGTCATATGCTTTGAATCGCGCCTCTTTTTCCTCTTTCGTCAGGTTTAAAGTCATTATATACTATACTATATAAAAAAATTCTTTAGATATTTTTTATATATTTTTTATAGATTTAAATTTGCGCCCTCGTCGTTGTCCTCCTCATCTGGTATTAATTCCGCCTCCTCATCTAAAATATAGTCGCTCATTAGTTCGCGTCTCTTAGACATCAATATAGCAATAAGCTCTTTTTTGGGTGGAAATTTATAGACATTCTGAATCATAGTTTTCTTATGAAATTCTTTGAATTCTTTCTTAAAATCTTTTTGAAATTTATCTTTTGAAAATGTCCATTGTAAAGCGTTCTCTTTTGCATACTGTTGAGCCCTCTTAAATAAAGTTGCTGTTGTGCATTCTCTTTCTGCATAAGAATCAATATTATCATACACCATTTTAATATATGCAGGTAGTGAATTTGATATCAAAGATTCCTTATATTTGTTCATCATCTTTGGTAGTTGCTCAGGTAATTCACGATTTTTCAGAAAAGAATCAAAACTTCTAATTGTTTCATTATCATCTAATAATTTGTATAATTTAACACTGTCGTCTTCTGTCATAATTTTATTAGATAGATTAAACATATAAAAACGACGGTCTGATGCTTCAATAAAAAATGCATCTCTATTATTAGTTGTAAATATATAATTAGAATAATCTTGCATATAATAGGCATTAGTTCCTTTACCTTCTACTTTCATTACATTTCTAGTAATCATATTTTTTAGTTCTTCCCTGACTTCTCGGGCTTTTGCTTGGACTTCATCAGCATAAATGAAAAGTTTAGAAGCTAAATGAGTATTAAATTTAGCTGTGATTTCTTCGATTCGTTCAAGTTTCCCCGCGTATCCGCTAAATACTTTTTCTAATAAAATGATTATAGTATTTTTTCCCACGCCTTGGACTTCACTGTAAAGAACAATAGATTTATTAGTTTTTTTGTTTGGTCGTTGTCGTATCCATGCGCACCAGTCAAGAAAACATTTTATACTTTCTTCTTCGTGGTCTAATAAATCACTTATAAGATTTAGAAAAGGTTTTATTTTTTTCATGTTGATGGGATCTTCATTGTCATGTTTGAATCCTAAGAAAGTATTAAATATGTTCTCATCAGTTGATAAAGGAGTAAAATCTACTTTTTTATATGTTCTTCTGTTTTCATCTTCTAGCCATAAATCAACAAAACTTTTCTTTTCTATTTTTTTAGGTGCTAGTAGTTCACCTAATTCTTTCAACGAATAATTTATAATTTCATCGTCATCTACCCATCTATAACTGATGGGGTTAGTTGTCATAAATAAATGTTCTTCTATTTCATCCTTTAATAAAAGGTATTCGTCCTTAATCTCTTTTTCTTTTTCTTCTTTTGCTTTCTCCTTCTCTTTCAATTTTTCTTCCTTAACTTCTACTTTACAATATTTAGCCCTCCACTTCAAATATTTTTCTGGGTTATCTTGTTTGGCCATATTGCATAAGGTTCCTATACCTTGATTTTTTGGTAGCCCATTCCATCTAAATACAATATCCTTAGTGCCTTTATAGTTTTGTCTCTTCTTGCAAAATGCATCAAATAACACAACAAAACTTTTATCAATAGCTTTTAAAGCACTGCCGATTGTCAACCATTCACCGTGTGAGTTGCCTCTTTCATTACTCAAAAGTTTTAATAAATCAGTTATTTTATCCTCGCTATGTTCTTCTTTGGGGGCTTCTTCATTTTCTGAATCCTCAATTTCTGCCTCATTTTGGTCGTCTTCTTCAATCATATAGAAGTATTTCAAAGATTCCTGAGTAATAGTAGGGATTTTGTGAAATTCAATAATAGAATTTTTGTGTTCGGCGATTTGAATGATAATATCTAATAATCCAAACTTCTCTAACATCTTTGGGTGGTCTTTTGATACTTTCTTTTTGATAGTAATATCTGTTGATGGAAGCTTAAACCAATAATGATTTTTGTATTTGATGTTGCTATTTATATGTGAGTAGGATGGAGTAGATACAATATTATAGTTATTCTCAATACAATGTTGTCTAACAATATTATTAGCTTTCTCATCATCCACATCCAAAACAATATACTGCATAGTAGTGCCTATTAAATTTATCATTACTCCCATCCAATCTTCATATTCTTTATTATTATATAATTTTAAACTATCAAAAATGTTCATCTGTTTCCATCCAGGAGCACAACGATAGTCTTTATTAGTGTAAGGAGTAGGTGATGAGATTAGAGCGGAGTATTTGATGAAATCAGTTATCTTAGACATTTATATATATACATATTTAGATAAAAATATTTTTAAAACGATTTTTTCTAAATATTTTTTAAAAAAGGGCATTTTTAGCTCTCATCGACTCCCATCAATGGAAGGTAGCTATAAAAAACCCTCCAGAACTAAAAACCATCATTTTTTTTATGGAGGGTCGGATCCTATATCAGTTTATAGAAAAAATATTTTTTTTTTCTGAAAAATTTTTTTGTTTTTTATATATAATTTGTCAAATACCTTCCATACCTTCCATACCCTCCATTGATGTATATTTAAATGGGATATTTTATATATATTATACTAAACTAACGATTTTCAGATGGTTTACAACAATGGATGGAAGGTATGGAGGGTAAATTTTGGTTGGTCTATGGACTGATGTATTAAAAAAATATCTAAACTATATTATATATGGATAAAGAGGAAATAGAACAGATTGAAGGAACACCTATGGGAGATGATGATATCAAAACTTATTTTCCTAATGCAAAAATAATACTTTACAACAAACTAAATGATATGGATCATATCGATGAGCTACTACCTAATAATAAATCTTATGCATTTATTCTTATTGAAGATAGTCCTAAAAAAGGCCATTGGGTTTGCATAGATAAATTAAATAATAAAATAAACTTTTTTGATTCTTATGGTGGTGCACCAGATTCTCAATTAAAATGGACACCTATGGAAGAAAGAGAGGAATTAGGTCAAGCTGATAAAACCTTGACGCAATTACTTAAAAATTCAGGATATAAGGTAAACTATAATCCTGTAAAATACCAAGAAAAAGGAAGTGATATACAAACATGTGGTAGACACTGTTGTATGAGAATTAAACGTATGTTAGATGGTGATGATTTAGATGCATACCACAAGTTTATGAATAATACAAAAAAATCATCTGGAATGGATTATGATGAAATAGTGAGCTTTTTTATCCGCCGATAAGCGCTATTATTTAAGATATTGATTTTTTTGTGGAAGTTTCCTGAGATATTCTAAAAACTCTTCAATCTGTTCCTCAGTCCATCCTATCCATCTTCCTTCTTTGTTAACTGGAATCCTAAGACGTATAGGAGGACGATTAACCAACTTGGTATTAACCACATTGTTAATAAGATTTTTAATATATTTTCTAGCATTCATATATAACAAATATTATAAAATATTTTTTATAAAGCTTTATTATATGGACAAAGAATTAGAATTTAACTTTGATATGTTATCAAAAAGACAACTTTTAAAGCTATGTAATTACTACTCATTAAAAATAAATGGAGCATTACCTAATAATTTCACATCTGATGAGGAATTGCTAAACTTAGTCAAAGATAATCTAATTATTGAAGAGGATGGAATGATTGTGAAAAAAGATGAGGAAAATAACAAGAAACAACCAAATGAAATAAAACTTTATGGAGGTTCAAAAATAAGAATGATTATTATCTAAATAATAATATATGGTAAAAGTCTATCTAGAAAGTAAAGAAGAAAAACTTTACGAAATATCTATTGATGAATTTATAAGAAATACATCTAAATTTTCTAATGGAAAAATATCAAAAAATAATGCTATAAAAATATTAGAAGAGACAACTAAAGAAATATATCATGCATTATCAGAAAAAGATTCGTACAATATATGGACTGTAATATTAGAAAGTGAACCTGCTACTGGAAAAACTGATTACAAAACTGATTATGCAAGCATTGATTTATTACAACAATTTATTACTTATTATGCAAGTTTATTAAATAATGTACTTTGTCAAAAAGCATTAAATACTAGTTATATAAAGTCAGCTGGAAATCCAGGAACAACAGATATAAATATGTATGGTGTAAAAAGAGGTAATAATGCAATTATTATAAAATCATTTATTTTTGGTACAGTGCCTCAAGATGATGAATTATATATATCAACAACTTGTGGAACAGGTGGAACATCTATATTATTTGAAAAACTAAAAGGATTAATAGCTGATAAAATGTTTAATGAACCACAGAATAATAAAATAAAATATATTCATTTAGAAAGCATCGAAAAAGTAAATACTATTAACTTTTATAGTAAACTTCAATTTTATAAAACAAATAAAGATACAAAAAATATTCTTAAAGATATGATTAATAACGTATATAAAAAAGATTTATTATATGATGAATACATTAGAAAGTCCAATCTTGAAATAGGTGGTTCTATGTATTGGTCAGATAATAAAAAAGTATTAAAGAAGCTAAAATGCTCATATATATATGAACCAGAACTATGGTATAAAAATATAAATAAAATGAAAAACGATGGTATATCAAGACAAGAATCGTTAAATCATTTTTTATCAAAATATCAAGATTTAAAAGGTGCAGGTATACCTGAAGAAAAAAAGAAAGAAGGTTATGATTTACATGCAGTAGTTGTCCATAAACCAATTAATATGACTGAAGCTAAAAATATAGCAAAAAATTTTATTAGACATGATAAGAATTTTTTTAGAGAAACTAAGACAAGTTTCCGTTTTAGAAATGTTCCAAAACAAAAGTTTGAAAGGAACACATTTAGAAGTAAAAAAATTAATCCATCAACAACACTTATTTATGGAAAACTATTAGAGTATAAAAAGTAAAAAATATAAATGTATAACAAAAAGTTTAAATAACACATAATATTAATGGAATGTAATAAAATATTTACCGATAAACCTCAATTTAATATAACTAAAGAATACACAAATGCTGTTAAAATAGAAGACTTAACTGAAATATTTATTGTTGTATATAGAGTTGATTTACCTAATTATGAATTATCTCAAAATGAAGAAGAAGATTTAAAAAAAAGTTGTAGATATGTGTTCTTTACAGATTTAGAAAGAGCATTGAAACAATACAAATATTATGGACCGAATGGAGCTGTTTTATCAAGAATTTTTACAGATAATGACGAACTTATTGCAGTTGCTCAAAAATCAAACTTTACATTCATCCCAGAAGATGAAAACGAGGAAGCTCCCACTGAGGAGAAAACAATAACATTGTAAAAATAAAAAAAATCTAGTAAAGTATATATAATGTACATTACTAAATTAGCACAACATTTTAGTAAATTATCACAAATTGATGAATATATTATTCCATGTGTATCTATCAGATATTCTAACAAAATAGAAGGACGTGGTGTTTTTTCAAATGTTGAATATGATAAAGATGATATAATTGAAATAGCACCTGCTATAATGCAACAAGCAAAATTTAATCTTGGAAATCTAGGAGACTACACATTTTCTCTTAATAACGATAATGTATTAATAGGATGTGGTTACACTGCTATGTATAATCACTCTGATAAACCAAATGCGTATTGGACAACTATAGACACAAATAAAATAAAAATAGTAGCTAAAAAAAAAATATTACCTAATGAAGAAATATTTGTATCATACGGCAGTAATTATTTTAAAGATAGAGAACATCTTGTTAAATCATAATTATTTTCTAGATATAAATATATAAATATGCCTTATTTCATAAAGAAAGTAAAAGATGGTTATAAAGTATGTAAAAAAGATGAACCAAATAAATGTTTTAGTAATGATGGATTACCAAAAGAAAGAGCTGAGAAACAAGAAAAAGCAATTATTATGTCAGGTTTAAAAGGAGGTCTCAAACCATTAACTGCTAGAGTTGGTGGTAAAGTTTTATTAAAAAAGAAAATAGTTGATGATTATTTTCCATCACCAAGTTCTTATGAAACATATGTAGAACCATTTGTAGGTGGTGGTAGTATTTATTTTTATAAAAATAGAGATGGTCATAAAGAAGTTATTAATGACATAGATCCTGATATTATGGATATATTCAAAGGGTTTAAAACTTATTCAGGTAATAAAATAGCAAATGATATAAATGGAGATTATAATAGTAAAGATTTTGAAGATATTAAAAATTCATCACCTACAAGTGCATATAATAAGTTCTTAAAAACATTTTTATTGTATAGATTAAGTTATTTTGGAAGAGGGTTATCATTCGGTAAACCAAGAATTAATGCTAATTTTAATGGTTATCAAGATAGACTAAAAGATACAACAATATACAATACAGACTATAAAAAAATAATTGAAAAATATAATAAACCAAGTACATTTTTTTTCTTAGACCCTCCAGCAAGAGAATCATCAGGTAACTATAGATATACTGCTGTTGATATTCCAGAATTATTAAATGTATTGAAAACTATAAAAGGTAAGTTCTTATTATCCATAGCTGATATTGATGTCAAAAAAGAAGTATTCAAACCATACAATATAGTAACAGTTTCTACTAAATATGTAGGTGAAAAATCAAGAGGAGGACAAACACAAAAAGTAAAAGAATATCTTATTATGAATTATAAACCAAGAATATCAGGTGGTACACATAGAGATAATATTTTAAAAAAATATGAATTAGAAGATAATGGACATTCATTAGAAGAATTATCAAAAGTTTCATCAGTACCTTTAGATATTCTACAAGAAGTATATAATCGTGGTATAGGGGCATATAAAACTAATCCAACATCAGTTAGATTAAAAAATTCATATGTAAAAAATATAAAAGCTCCTATGTCTAAAAAACTATCAAAAGAACAATGGGCAATGGCACGTGTATATTCATTTTTAGATGGTAATCCTAAACATGATAATGATTTACGAGGTGGTATGAAAATAACAGATGATAGTGTATGTATTCCAAAAGATGAATTTATTAAAGAACATAAAAAACTCGTTAAATTTTTTTCTGAAGAAGCAAAAGACCAATGTGCAGAATTAAATAAAGTTTGTAATGGATGTGAGGGTCTTTGTGGAGGTAGTATTCCAGATTTCCAAAAGAAACTAAGTAAAATGGGATTTAAACCAAAACTATATTTAAAGAAAGCAAAAGAAATGGCAAGTAAAACAGGTTATGACCCATCAAAAGTTTTATTCTGTAATACAGGAAAAAATAAACTTATGTATGAAAGTCCAGATGGATTTGTACATTTTGGTAATCCTGATTATCCTGATTATATTATTTACAGTTTTTTAGAACATAAAGGAGAAGTAGATGAAGGTACAGCAGATAAACGTAGAGAATTATACAGAGCACGGGCAACTAATATCAAAGGTAATTGGGAAAAAAATAAATACTCCGCCAATAATCTTGCAATTAATATTTTATGGTAAAATAAATATTTATAAATATTTTATATATATATATATATATATATATATACATAATGTTAAATAGTAAAGGTGAAAATATAGATGATGCTGTAGTTAATACATTATCTAAAAATATAACTGATGCAGATGTAGCAAAATATATAGATTTATTATTAGATTTTTATAGACAAAAATATCCAGATGGATTAATTGAGACTAATACAACAAAATGGGAATGGCAATGGGTTTTACAATATGGATTTAAATTTGATATAAATTCAATACCTAAACTTAAGAATATAGCTAGTGGGTTTTTTCCTGTATATTTTATGTGGAAAGTGCCATATTCAATACAAGATGAAAAGTTAACACAATTTAATGACTCATATACATATGGTTTATTTAGTGATATTGTAGATGGTATAATAAGAAATAAACAACCAACATTTAATAATACTTTTAAAAATATGATAAAAGAAAGAAATGAAAAAATAAAAGAAGACCTTGAAAAAAATCTCGTACAAAAAGCTAAAGAGTATGATGTATTCGATTATCGTGATAAAGATGTCACTAAAGACGTAGAAAGAGAGAAAAAAATAGCTGATAAAGAAGTAGATGATGCTTTTGATAATGATATTAAAAATTTTGAAGCTGTTTTAGCAAAAGAAAAAACTAATTGGACAACTAATTTTGATAATGTAATAGCTAAAGAATTAGAATCTAAATTAAGAGAATCTTATAAACCCAAAGAAGCTAAAGCAAAAGAAAAAAATGATAAAGCTATTGAAGATGAAAAATTAAAAATAGCTAAAGAAATTGAAGATGAAAAAACTAAATCAGCTAAAGAAATTGAAAATAAACAAAATGAAGAAACTATTAATACACAAAACCAAGAAATATTAGATACCAAAGAAATAGAACAATTAGCTGTTCAAGCAATTGAAAATTTTAAAAATCAATTAGCAAAAGAAACTAGAACAAGATGTAGTAAAACTGCACCTAAACAAAATGCATTAGAAAGTAAAAAAAGAATAATAAAAGATGTAGAAGAAGAATATAATGACGAAGATGAAAACGAAGATGAAGAAGAAACAGTATCAGGAGGTAATATTTCAGAAATGATGTATCTAATTAATAAAAACTATATAATGAATTCACCTATTGAATCTCCATATAAAAAAACTGGAAATGCATCAAAAAAAGTTAAAAAATACAAAATAATAGGAGGTCGTGTGAGACCTGTAAAAACAGGATTAGCTTCAATTGCAATTGATGTTGCTGATTTAGTTATAGATTTATGGGGACCTCAAATTAAAAAATTTTTTGAAGATTTATGGGCAAGTATATCAAATGCATTTACTGAAACTGCACGAGATAGAGCAGACAAAAGAGAAAGAGAAAAACAAGCTAAAATAGCAGAATTAAAATTAATGATAGAAAGAATAATTGCAATATATAAAGGTGAATTAGTCATTGAAGCAGATAAAGTATTTGATGAAGTAAGTGCTGAAATTGAAGCTAATTTTGATGCAGATTTTGATGCGTATCAAGATATGATGTATGATAGATTATATGAAAAATTAGATGAGATTGAAGATAAATTAATAGATGATTTAGAAGCTCTTGAAGATAGTAATATTTCAAAAATAGATGAATTACAAAATAAAAAAGAAAAAGATTTAGACGATTTAGAAAATGAAAAAGAATCAAAAATGTCAGAAATAGAACAATTAGAAGCTAAAAAAAGAGAAGAAAGAAAACAAGAATTATTAAATCAAAAACAAGCAGAACTTTCAGCTCAAAATCAGTTTTATATCATACCAAAAAGTACAGCTTCAATGACTACACAACAACAAAATAAAATTAGACATGAAGCAGTTCAACAACAAAAAGCTAAAGAAGAATTAAAAGAACAAGGTGTCGTTGCTGAAGGAGCTGGTAAAAAAAATAATAAACGTGCACAAATTGTTAAGAATATAATGGCAAAAAAAGGATTAAGTATGATTGAAGCTTCTAAATATGTAAAATCTAACAACCTTTATTAAATAAAAAACTTTTGATTTTTTATTTTCTAAATATAAATATATAATGAGTACTTTTAGGCAAGAACAAATTCAAGAAATTTTAAACTATGAACGTGCTATGAATAGAATAGTTTTAGATAAAGAAATAGCTCAAGTATCACGTTTCAATGATGAAAGAAATCCTCCATCAAATAGAGACATAAAGTTTGAAGCAATATTAGGTAATCTTATTGATGCTTTAAAAGCAAAGATTGCTGAAGCACTTACAAGTATTGCTTCTGAACAATATCCTAAAAATGATGCAAGTACAGCAACACGTTTATTAGATTTAAAACCAGGTGAAGATGGGTCTAATGCGAGATATGTAAATCAAAAAACAAGGAAAACTGCACAAGAATTACAAGCTGAATATGAAAAAAATTTTAAAAATCCAGATGCACCATCTAATGAAGGTACTAAAGAAGCAACAAATCAAGTAGGTGTACCTCAAACAGAAGAAGTAAAACAAGATATAAAAGAAGAAAATGAAAAAAAAGAAGAAAAAGGAGAAGGTCCAGCAGACCATGTAGGTGCAGTCCAACTTCCAGAACCAAATATAATCAATGAAGAAAATAAATATGCAGCACCAGAACAAGAAAAAGAAGAAGAAGAAAAAGAAGAATTAGGACGAAATTTTTTAGATGTTTTTGGTTATAAATTTAATGAGTATTTAGATTTTGTAAAACAAAATTTTAAACCTCCTAAATATGTAAAAATTAGAGATGACAGCGGTGGAGGAAATGTTGTTAATCAAAGAAAAGCCTTATTTACTGAATTAAAAGATTTAGTAATAGATGTAGCAGATTATGTTATTAGAAGGAACAAAATAAAAGGTAGTACTATACCAAATTATTTGTTAAAGGATATTTTTTTAAATAATGAAATTGGAAATGAATGGGAACAATTAAATGAACTTTATCATGTTGAATTAGGACGAATGTTAGGTAAAGGTAAACCTAATAGATTTGAAAAACTTAAAGGTTATTTTGGTAGAGGTGAAGAGGATGAAACTTCTTTAAAAGGTAAAGAAACTAGAACTTCTTTAGAAGAAGAAAAATCAAGAACTCAACATGTAAAAGCGACTGAAAATGTTTTATATGATATTATCACACAATATAATGGTATCATAGATAAAATAAATCAAGTAACAATGCCAGATGGTCGTTTTGCATCTAGAAGAACTGTATCACAACAAAGTATTGGATTTTATAGTGATGTATTAAAAGGATTATTAGAACCTATCAAACATTTAATATTTGAATTAACTAGTGTTCGTAATCCACAATTAGCAACTACATTAAATATGATGACAAGTATGAAAGAACTAATTGAAATGGCACCACCTTTCCAAAAGATAAATATTACTGCATATAAAAATGGTTTACCAGACTTTCAAGGATTAAATGGTGAAGTAACTATTGATGTAAATGGATATCTTTCTGATTTAACAGAATATTTAACAAATATTAGACGAATGAAAAATAATGTAGACCATCAATTAAATTCTGTATTATTTAATCTTAAGGACCAATCAATTAGAGATTCAGTACTTGAATCATTGAAGAAGAAAACAGAATATTATAAAGAATTAGTAGGACGTATTGAGAAAGAAATAGAAACTGTTAAAGCAAGAAAAAGAATAACAGATGAATTAGAAGTTAACACGCAATTAATAAAAGATGCTCGAGATATGTTTAATAATTTAGAAGAATTCTTAACAGCACCACCTCCAGTAGAACAAGATTTTATTGATATACTTAATAAAAAACCTGTATTACCTGGTAATGAATCAGAATATGGATATTTAATTAGAACACAATTAAGAAATGCTAATGATAGAATACAAACTTTAGAAGCTTATAGAAATAAATATTTAAAAGAATATGGAGATGATTATAAAGATGATGAATTAGACGAAGAAATAAGTAAGTTAACAAGACAAAAAGGTAGACTTGAAGAAAGATTTAGGAGATTTGTAGGAGCTTTACCTGAAACTACTGATATAGTACCTTATTATCAAAATGAAGAGAAACAACTTAAAACATCTGGTAAAAATCCTAGAGAAGCTAGAGCTATACTATTACAAACACCAGGTTATGATTATATGGTTAAAAAATTAGCAAAAGAACAAGGTATAGAATCAAGTATGGGTTATAGAAAAGGTAGAAAACCAACAGCAACAATAGTTAAACAATTACAGTATGTAACTGGTTTAGGTCAACCAGATATTGGTAGTGGTGGCACTGCTGGTCTTGCTGATTATTTATCAACAGATGCTAAACCTCAATACTGGCATCACAGAAAATTACCTGATGATAATAAAATACACAAACAAGTAGTCAAAAATAATGAAGACTGGCAAAAATTCAGTAATCCTCCCCATACAAATCCTATAGGAAGCTTGTATCCATTCAATAAGAAATCAGAAGCAGAGAAATATTCATTCCCTCTTAAATTGAAACATGACTTAGCTATACTAAAACCAGACGATACTCAAAAAGATGCAAGAGGAGCAGATATTAGTTTATTACAAGGACCAATTGCACCTACAGTAGAAGAAAAAATGCCTAAAAGAAGAGAATCTAGAAGAACACAAAGAACTGCTAAAGAAGCAATGAATAATATTTTATTAGGTAAAGGTATGGAATCTGATAGAAATATTGGAGCTGGTTATGAAGGAAATCCATGGTACGAAGCTATGCATAAATATGGCGAAGGTAAAAAACAAAATTCTAAAGCTTTACATAAAATAGTCTTTGACGATGAAGATAATGAACAATTTGATGATGAAAACTATGCACCTGATAATGGAGGTATGATTCCAGAAGAAGAACCAGAAGAAACAGACAGATTTAGAAATAAAAAGTTAGGACCTATGAAGAAAAAATCAGTTAAAAAATAATATTATAAAATATTTTATTTCCTATGATATTTTATATGGCATTCAATTTAGAACAAAAAGGAAAGATTCTAGCAAAGATTGATGGTGGTAAATTTAATAACAAAATAGTGTCAATTACAGATAAAGAATCCGATGAAGTTTCAAAAAACTTTTCAAATATTCACATTCCTGATGATGGAAAGTTTCAACAAATACCTGACCCAGAAATAGAACGCCAAATCATTTATGTGTTTGGTCCATCTGGTTCTGGTAAATCTTATTATTCAAAACAATACATAAAAGAATGGAAAAAACAAAAGAAAAGTGAGAAAGTATATTTATTCAGTTCATTAGAAGATGATAAAAGTTTAGATGATATTAAACCAAAACGTATTAATATAGATAAAAAATTAGTTAATGACCCTATTGATACAGAGATGTTTAAAAATAGTATGGTTATCTTTGATGATATAGATGTTATTAGAGATAAAGAAATAAAAGAAGCAGTATACGATATATTAAATAGTATTCTTGAAATAGGTCGTCATTTTAATATTGATTGTATATTAACAAATCATTTACCATCAAATGGTAAAGATACTAGACGTATATTAAATGAATGTCATTCTATTACATATTTTCCTCACTCTGGTGCTGGTCGTCAACAAAAATATTTTTTAGAGAATTATGCAGGACTAGATATTAAAGAAATGAAGAAGATTAAAAAAATGAACACAAGATGGGCAACAATCTTTAAGACTTATCCAATGTGTGTTATGACTGAAAAAGATTTATTTACATTTGACGATTTGACAGAACAATAAATCAATTTTCTTTAAGTAGTTTTATAATGTAACAACAATAGTTTTAGGTTTCTTTATGTAATCTTTTTGCATTCCAGAACTATGAGCCATTTCTTTAGCATCCTTTTCTGCTTCATTAAGTGTGTCACCATATTTATCAGTTAAAAAAATATGACGAAGCATACTAGAACCAATAGCTCTATTAAATATTTTATTTAATATTCTTGTAATACTATTTACTTTATCAAGAGGTTTACCATTACGATATGTTAAAAACATATTATTATCATCATTTTCATTTAATACAGGACCTTTATTATTGGCTTTAAAACTTACATATTTATGATGTTTAAAATATTTAAGTAGTGCTTCCCATAAATTGTCACTAATTTTAATAAGTTGAGTTCCATATTTATTACTTGTTTTATAGTTATTAAATATAAATACTTTTTTTACCAAATCAAGATAATTAACATTTTTTAAAAGAGTTGGTTCATATTTACTAGTTAATTCCATTATTTGATAGTCTTTATTTCTACGAGGAGCTTGATGAATATAGAGCGATAAAATTGTATAAGCTAACAGAGTATTATATTGATTATCAGATATTTCTTTTTGTTTATAAAAACTATCAACATCTTTTTCTAGTTCTTCATATTTTTTTTTAACATCAGCCCATGATATCCAGTTCTTTTCTTGTGTTTCAGTTAAATCATTAGGATTTACATCTTTATTTATTTGGTCACTTTTTTTCATCATTAAATCATAGTATTTATCATGTAGTTTTTTTATAGTTGGTTTATCATTTAATGAAAGAACAGATACAATACTAATTAAATAGTTTCTTTTAGTATTTTCTTTATAACCTTCCAATTTTTTTTGTATTTGGTCACTATCTTTTAAAAAGTTAAAGTTTTTAAATATTTCGTCATTATTAAGTTTTTTAAGATTTCTTAGATATGCTTGAATAGAGGAATCAGATAATTGTTTTTTATCTTTCATTTGTTGTGTTAAACTTTCAATAAAGCTAACTTTACTCATATAAATAAATCTAGATATTTTTTACGATAATAAATCTTTATATTTTTTCTTTGCATTTTTAAGTATATCTTCTAACACTTTGGTTTCTGTTTTATTTTTTTCAGGTTTATACTCAAAGTTTGTAGAACTTATTTTATATATTTTATGTGATACATCATCAGGAATAATGAATATATTTTGTTTTTCTCCTAGAGAATATTTAACATTTAATTGAGGCCAACAAATAGAACAAACTTTACATTCTATTTCTTTATTTTTATTTTTTAAAACTATATCGTAATGAATAACATCATTACCATATATTTTACCATCTAATTGACAGAGGAACATATATTTATACTAGATTTAATATAGTCCATTTGACTTTACATGTTTAGAAGCTTCAATCATACTCATTCCTTTTTCTTTCATAACTTGTTTTACAATATCAGCTCTTGATTTTTTACCTTTACCTGATACAGGCATCATAGGTTGTTTAGAAGCAATTTCTTTAGTTGCAATTTCTTTAGGAGCATTTTGTTTAGGAGGAGGTAATGTATAACCTTTAGGTTGTGGTTCTTTATTCTTATTTTTTTCTTTATAACCTCTTGATTTACCACCTTTACCTAACATAGGCATCATAGGTTGTTTAGGAGGAGCTTGTTTAGGAGGAGGTAATGCATAAACTTTAGGTTGAGATGATGAAGGTATACCATAACCAATTCTAGAATTCATTTGAGCTTGTACTTTAGGTGTAGTTTGATGGTGAGATGTTGCATTTATAGTTTCTTTAAAATAACCTCCAAAATAAGATGCACTCTTTTTAACTGGTCTTACTTCTGGTTGTGGTGCAACAATAGAATCTCCTATTTCATTTAATGCATCCAAACATGTAGTATCTTTATTTACATTACCTTTATCTCTTTCACTTATTTTAACTTTTAATGCATCAGTAATATTTTTTCCAGGTGTAGTTGAAATAGCTCCTTGTGAGAGTGATAAAAGTTTTTGAATTTCTTCATCATCATATCCTTGTTCTTTCAAACATTCAATAACATCTTCAATTTCAGCATCATCAGGAAGGTCATCACATAAGTCATCACCATACATATCAAAGAAATCATCTACAGGAGTTTCAGAATACATTCTAAATCCATCAACTACTTTTACTAAAGCTAAACCTAAATCTAAAGCTTTATTTGCAGTAGTCAACCATGTAGGACCATTTGTAGGCATAGTAGTTTGTCCAGGTGCTCCAGGTGCTCCAGGTTGTTTTGGAGGAGTTGTATCTTTTGCACCTTTTGCATCTTTAACAGCTTTTGCATCTTTAGCTTCTTTATCTTTAGCAGCTTTTGCTTCTCTATCTTTCGCAGCTTTTTCTTTTTTACTCATAGGTTTTTGAGATGTTGGAGCTTCAGTTGTACCAGGTGGTACTTTCCCTTTAGCACCTCTTTCTTTAGCTTTTGCTTCAGCCTCTCTTGCTCTTTTATCTGCTTTTTCTTTAGCTTTTGCATCTTGTTTTTCTTTTCTTTTAGCATCCCTTTCTTTAGCTTTTTCTTTTTGTTTAGCTTCCCTTTCTTTAGCTTTTGCATCTTGATTAGAACCTCTTTCTTTAGATTTTGTTGCTTCTTGTTCTTTTCTTTTAGCTTCCCTTTCTTTAGCTTTTTGTTCAGGTGATTTTTTAGAAGGTGGTCCACTTGGTCCACCTTGTTTAGGTGGTCCACTTGGTCCACCTTGTTTAGGTGGTCTGCTTTTAACTCCTTTACCAATTACAGGTTCAGTAGTAGGTGCAGGAACAGATGCAGTAGTAGGTGCAACAGTAGATGCAATAGCAGGTACAGCAGGAGGAAGTTCATTTTTAAATACATCACTACAGTAACCACCAGCCATATAAGATTTATATCCTTTGACTATTTCATTATTTTCTCTATTTAATAATCTATCATCATAATCTTCAGATGTTTCACTTGAAGAGTCGTGATAACCACCTTCTTCACCTTCTTCTTCTTCATCCTCTTCTTCATCTTCATCTTTACCTGCTCCAGCATAGCCATTACCATTTGGTTTACCATTACCTAAATCTCTAACATAAACATTTTCACCAGCTTTATAAGCTATACCAGTCATAGGCATATCAGGTCTACCAAGCGTAGAATATGATGATTTTACATTTCCTACATTTTTTACAGGTTGAGTATAGAAATTAGGATTTTTATACATGTATCTTTCTTCAAAAGGTCTAGGATGTCCTAAAATAGCACCACCTTTACCAACAGCAGGTTGTCCAGGAACTTGTGAAGGTTCAGGAGGAGGTGCAGGAGGAGTTTCTGCAGGTATTGAGAGAGGATCATTATTAATATCACGTCTAAAACCAATTGGAGCACCTAATGATGAAAAAGATGAAAGTAACCTTCTTGTATTTCTTTTTATTTTAGGACCACCTAAAACTGTACCAGCTTGTAAACCAAGAATAGCACCACCTTCCATATCACTATCAGATGAAGAACATTCGGTCGAAGAATCATCACCTGAATGAAAAGTTTTAGAACCAGCACCAGCACCTTGCATACCACAATCATCACATCCACCAGTCATTTGGAGACGATAATCAATAGTTCCTTGACCTGTAGTTCCACAATGCATAATATATTTACGATTGAAGTAGTCAATATCACGAGCAATCATACGATTATAGTCATTATCATACGGCATTATATAAATATGATTAGATATTATTATATTAATAATATTTATTCATTTTGACATAGAAAAGTTAATATTTTTTACATTAACTTATTTTAAATATTTATCAAGAGCACTACTAGCCATTTCAGTTCCTGATTTTAACAATTTTTTACCATGTTTCATCGCAGCTTTTTTACCCATTTTAGCAACACCAGATAAACCAGATTTCAATGCACCAAAGATGTCAAATCCACCAACCATTCTTCCTACATCATGGTGAGTGTAGTGGTCTTGTTGTGAAGCTTCGAGCACATCTTGTTTGGTCAAAATTCCGGTGTAAGTCGATGAGGTGCCGCGTTCGTTGACGAACACACCAGAGTTCATTGTAATCATAACAACTTGGTAGCTATTAGGAGTAATATCAGCATAAGTATTATTGTAAATTTCTGTAAGTCTAACTTGTAAATTGAAGTTACCAAGTGAACCAGCTGCATAAAAGTCTTCAGTTAATTGGATATCTTTACCAAATTCTAAACAGAGATAAGAACCAACAGTTCCAACAAGTACTAAATCTGAACCACTAGTAGAAGTTTGACCATATCCAGAATATTCAACCCAACTATTATTTAATCCATTATCACGAGACATTTGCCATAATTGAACAGGATTAGCAGATGCAAGAATACCAGAGTTATTATTAAAGTTAATAGAAATTTTACCAATAGGTAAAGCTACATCAGGGTCAGTAGTATTATTAGCTAAAAGTTTTCTTACATAAATTAATAATTTATCAGGAATTTGGTTAAGCTGAAGTGTGTTTAAATCTATACTTGTACTGTTTGGTCCGTATGTAAGAGCTCCACTACTTAATTTTGCATCTAATTTTTGCGAGGGGAAGCTTGTAATATATCTTGGAAGCTCGTAGAATGGTACAATGTTACGTGCTGGCATTAAATCTGAAGGATGAGGAGTCAAAAACATAAATAACAAAGAAGAACTAGGAGCACTATTACCAGTTCCACCTGATGTAGAAACTGAATTTACAGTTATATTACCTCTTGCGACTCTCTTCTGAAATCCATTTTTATTTAATACAAAATTCATGTTCTGAATTCCATAAAAACCTTGACTATTAGCTTTTAAATCAGAAAAAATGAAAGGACTAATTAAAAGAGGTTCTGTAAGTTGAAAAGTTATATCTAATGTACCTTCTGCAAGACCAGCAACTTTATTTGATAGTGCAAAACAACCTCTATGAGGATTTTTACCAAATTCACATCCCCATAAAGAAGACAAAGGATTATTATGGTCTACTAATGTTGTAGCAGTATTATATTTATTTTGAGTATCTGCAAATGTAGGAGATGTACTATTAAACCAAGTTAAATCTTCACATGAAAGCATACGAGTAATTATAGGTAATGCTTCAGTAACGTTTAATGATACAGTATTATTGTTAATAGTTGCTTGCATTACTGATATTAATTGATGGAGAGGAAATGAAGCTAAAGCCCAATTTACACCATAAACACTATCACTAGCAGGAGTTACATTAATAATTAGAGTACTTGTCCAAAGAACACGTCTGTCGACAATAGTTTGTTCAGATGGAACTTGAATATTCCAGATAACTTGACTATCTGATTCAGAGATAGCCTTGAATGGAGAAGCTGTAACATTTTGACCTCCTTTAACTACGGCATATTTAATAGAATCAACCACATCGAGACGAGGGTCTTTTACTAAAACTTTTTCAAAATCTGCGGACATAATATATACTTAAACTTAGATATTATTATTTCTAAAAAGTTTACTAGATTTTTTTAGAAATATTTTTAATAATTAAAAACTTTTTTTCTAAATAATAGTTTCATAACTAATGTAGAGCCAATTTCTAGATTAAATTTATTAAGATTACCAAAAGTATCTTTCCAAAATACATCAAACTGTAGCTCTCCTGTTTCAACAAGCCCTATTAGATTTGTTAATGTATATTCTGCGACAGGTTCATAATAAATAGTAGGCTCAACTCTTTTTCTTAAAGGTATTTCAAATAAAATATTAGATACATTAGCATTATTAGTAGATGGATTAGGATTGACACCAAAAACAAAAGGTACTGCTTCTAATGTGTTTACAACATTAAGATTTCTAGATATAAATACAACAGACACTGCAGGATTCCATATTTCTAAAGAACTATAATTTTGTAATATTTGGAGAAAATTAGATGTGGGTACCAATGGAACATTATTTAAGTTAGTATATTGAGAAAATACATTTGTACCACCTGGATATCTATATGCACTTAAACGATAAAGATAAGCAAAATTACCAAATAAATCAACTGGTGTAATATCAAAATTATAAGGAAGCCCATCAAATAAACTATATAGTGCTTCATTAAAATAAACAAATTCCCCATTTGGGTCAGTAATGCCTAAAAAATCTGTATTATAACTAAATAATCTAGTATATGGACTATAGCTAAAATAAGGAGCTATTATTGGTTGCCCTGTTGCATTAATAATTTGAACTGCATCATATATTGCTTTATTTAACAAGTTTAAAAAATGATTATAAGAATAGTTATAAAAATATGGGTCGTTATAACTTGCAGTAGTAATAGGACTTGATGGTACTGGTAATGTAGTATCTTCAGGTTTCCAATATACAGTAAATTCAACAGGAAGAGGAGTACTAATTAATGTTTTACCTCTTACAATTCCTCTAAATATAGTAGGAAATCCATTAGTTGGGTCATAAGAACTTCCTAATAAAGGTTGAACTACTTGTAAAGGAAATGAATTAGAGTCTAATGTTAGACTCACAACTGTAACATTGTAATCTTCAGGTCTATCTATATAAGCATTTGCTCTATTTTCTGAAAATGTTGCAGGAATAAGAGATAAAGTATTTAAGTTATTATTAGTAATTATTAAATCATAATAAATATGACATACATCAGAATTATTATTAATAAGTTGAAACCTTTCTTTTACTTTTTCTTTTCTTTCATAAGTTTTTTTAAGATGTCTAAGACTCATATATATATAAGTATAGATTTAATCTCCGTAAAATGTTTTCTTTCTAAACATTATTTTAATGTATGCAGTACCTCCAACTTCCAATAATAATGGATGAAGAGAACCAAATTTATCTTTCCAAAAAACTTCTATAAATATAGAATTTAATGGTCCTTCACCATAAAGTTCTGCTAATCTGTATTCTGCTTGAGGAACATATGAAATACTTGGTTTATATTCTGTACCATTTATTAAAGGAACTGAATAATCTGTTAATACATAATATGAATCAGCATTAACACCTACATTTTCTTGATTATTTGTTCCATATGAAACAGGCTTAGCAATTAGTTCAGGAACAATTGTTAATTGTTGAGTTTGAAAGACAATTGAATCAACAGGATTCCAATAAGGAAGAGGGGAATATTCACAATTATTGTAAATAGCATCATATGGATTACTAGGAGGAACAGTAGCTAAATTTGTATAAATTGGTTTAACATTGGATAAATCAGGATAAGCATAAAAAATCATTTTATGGTTTGCTTCTAGATTTAATGGGTCATAGACATTTTGTGCAGTCAATGATGAAAATAAATTAAATAAAGTACTATTAAAATAAAGTGTAAATGCAGGTGGAGTTCCTACAGATGAAAATTCAGCAACATTAGCAACTAGTGATATTTTATTATTATTAAATGATATAAAAGGTGTATGAGTTACACCTCCTACAGCTTGACAAGCTAAAAAAATAGCATTATTAACCAATTGTATAAAATGTTGAAATGTATAAGAATAATAATATGGATAATTATCATAGTCATTAGGGACTGGTGTAGGTGGAGGAGTAGTAGTAGTATCCTCAGGATTCCAAACAACAAATGTTGAAGCAGGAATAGCACTATTACCTGCTTGAACAGTAACAGCATAAGGAGTATCAGTTATGTTTAGACTACCTGGAATGGCATCACAAATAAATATTGGAACAGCTTGTGTATCAATTTCAAAAGATACAACAGACATGTAATATTCATTAGCTGGATTTATATACGGATTTGACCTAGTTTCTTGAAACACAACAGGTACAGCTGGAGCACTAAAATTAGAACTAACAGAACCTACATTGTTATTTTTAATAAGAATATTATAATACAATTCATTAGGACTAGGTGGAAGACCACCAACTTGATTTCTAATATCTAGCTTTGACATATAATAATAAATAGAAAAAAATAATATTAAATGTTATTTTTTTATATTTTATCTGAGTTAAAACTCTTCTTTCTAAATAATAATTTCATAGTTGCTGATGAACCAATACTTAATAAAAATGGATTTAGATTACCAAAACTATCTTTCCAAAATACATTAAATTGTAATCCATAAACAGGAATATCAGAATAAAGGTCAGCCAATCTATATTCTCCAGTAGGTTCATAATATATAAATGGTTTATATTCAGTACCTGTATCCAATCGAACAGAATGTTCTATTAAAATAGGTAAAATATCAGTATTCGGTTTACCTGCATTTATATTAGTATCATCTTGATATACAACAGGTGTAGCTATCATATCAGATACTACATTTAATAAACTGCCTCTAAATACAATTGATTTAACAGGAGTCCATAGTGGTAAACTATTATATTCTTGAGTTGAATAAACATCATTATTAGCTCCATTTGCAACTACATTTATAATATATGGTTGATTTGCAGGATTTACTACATCAGAACCTGTTGTAAATAAGATTTGATAATCTAGACCACCTGCAAGATTTTTATAAATAGCTGGTATTGATGAAAATAAGTTATATAATGCTGTATTCATATAAACTGCACATAAGTTAACAGCAGTACCTATTAATGTTCCAGTTGATGTTGTTCTATATTTATTTTCATGACCTTGAATAGTAAATAAGTTATTAACAGTATCAAAACTCATATAAGGATGATTAACAACACCCATTGAATCTAATGTATCATTAATACATTTTATAAACCATTGATAAGAATAACAGTAATAATAAGGATTATTAAGAGATGTTTGAGTGATTGGTGTAGATGGTACTGGTACTAAACTTGTATCAATATTTTGTGGTTGCCACACAATATTTTTTGTAATAGTAACACTATTATTTATCAATGTTATTGAATAAACAGTTTTATTAGGATCAGTTTCACCTAATATTGGTTGAGCTATAAATACTGGTAAATTAGGACTTTCAATACTAAATCTTTGAACTGATAAAAAATATTCAGATGGATTTATTAAATAAGGTTGAGCTCTATTTTGATTAAATACAACTGGTGTATTAAATTTTCTTATATCTACAGAAACTAATGACGGAGGTGTCCCAACAGCAACACGATTTGAAAAATCATTAGAGATATTTATATTATAATAAATATGGTCTGAATCCATAGCACCACCAATTCTAACATTATCATAATAAGACATTTATATATATATAATAGAAAATAAATATATTATACATTAATATTTTTAAATACATAATCAATAAAATGAGTTCCAAAATTATCTAACATTTCTTCAAGTACAAAACCTAATCCCATTATAAAAGTACCTACTTCTTTAGCAAGTGGTGCACATTCAAAAAAAGTTTCATTTTGAAGTCTAACAACTAAATATTTACATTGTTTAACAACATTTACTCCACCTTTAATAATATCTAGTTCTGAACCACAGCAATTTATTTTAATAACATCAGGAAATCTAATCCCTTTGTATAATATAAATGAATCCAACTTTTGTGTAGTCATTATTTTAAAATCATCATTAACAACAATAGATTTATAATATGAACAAACTTCTTCATTATCTTTATTTTTAGGGTTATTATAAAATTTAACTTCTTTATTATCTTCATCGCTAAGACATACAATATTATAGTCTTCTCCATTATATCTTGGAACAAATACATCATTTGCCTCAAACATTATGACTTTAGCATCAGGATATAATAAATGAAAATATTTAGTATAAGCTCCAACAGATGAACCAATATCATATATAACTTCAGGTTCAAACTTTTGGATGTGTTTAAGATAACCAAAATATCTTCTAGGTAATTGCTCGATAGGTCTGTCTGTCATAAGAGTTGTAATAATATCTTCCATGTATATATATAAATCTAGATATTTTTTACGGTAAAAAATTTTCTAATTCTAATATATGGATAATAATATATTAGGAATAGTGGCTATTGTTATTTCAAGTATCACTGCAATTGTAGGTGCGTTGAATCATACAAAAATTAGGAGTGTCTGTTGTGGAAGGAAGTTAGAAGCAAGTCTTGATATAGAAAAGACTAGTCCACCTACACCTCCTCAGGAAGTACCTCGTTCAATTTAACAATAAGTAATTCAGAACAATCATCACATAGTTTTACCTTAGGTTCTTTAGGTTTAGGAGTCTTGGGTTCTTTAGGAACCTTAGGTTTATTTTTTTTGGCTTGTATCTTTCTAACTGGAATTATAATATTTTTATTACAATCATCACATACAGCATACATCATACCATC
>Ga0114963_10000577_pt1 | contig 24530 bp, 18 predicted proteins | sample C_131016_EF_Meta_FD_87019 | JGI IMG/M metagenome (GOLD analysis project Ga0114963, IMG submission 87019) | Freshwater microbial communities from Lake Croche, Canada to study carbon cycling - C_131016_EF_MetaG | ecosystem: Environmental > Aquatic > Freshwater > Lake | place: Lake Croche, Canada...
GTCCTACGCCTAACCCTACGGCAAGTCCTACGCCTAACCCTACCCCTACGCCAACGTCAACGTCAAATTTTGGTAGCTCGGGATATCAATGGATGACGATCAACTCTGTCACATCAAGTGCAGCGTCTGGCGTCGGACAAAATGGCATTACGATTTCAATTGTTCAAACTGGTGGCGGTATGGGTAGTATTAATGGAATGTATGCGGCCGGAGTGTTCCCTGCGGAGTACGGGGTGCCGTCTGGCGGAACTCAAATACAAAACACCCGATCCGGAACGTTCACTGCAACCTTTGGCCAGCCCGTCAGAGACGCTTTGGTTGCGTTTGCCAGTGTCGGGAACCCCAGTGTTTCTGTTCCGGTTCAAGTATCGACACCTTTCACTCCGATTTGGGGTATAGACACGACATATCAAAATCCAGTAAACGCATCGCAATACTCTCAATTCACGGGACGCGAAGGGTTCAATATCATCAGAATAGATGGAACGTTCACTAGCGTCAGTTTCAACTATGCTGTAAGTGAATTCTACTGCACGGTTTGTTTTGGATTTGTCAATCAAAATGTACCCGTTTAAGGCTTTCATTGGGTGAATGAAGGTAAAGTCTTCTTAAAATAAGAAAAAGCGATGAGTTACTATTTTATGGTATGCAATACTTCGTGAGCGCGGAAAATTCAAGTTATTTCTATTGGCAGTTGGAACTGCTTATAGAAAGTTTCTTGATGCATGGATTGGAAAATAATTTGGTCATAGGGATGGCCGAGAATAACGATCAGAAAATAAAAGACTATTCGTCTAACTTGGTGCGCTACGGCAAGAAATTTATACATTCTAACGAGGGCAAGGAACTTGGCTACCTTCCCTTGAACCGAGTGGGTGCCCTCAGGTACGCGCTTGCCTACGACATAATCAAGACACCATTCGTTCTGATCCATGCAGATATGATCCTAAGAAACCCGATCGTGCTCGGCGAGGAAGACAAGGACTATGGAATCATAGTCAATAACTACGAGGAAATATCGGCCGCAGAGGAGAAGTTAGTCAAGGATTATATAGATCCGAGCCTTCATCGATTGGCTGAAGAGCGGGGAGTAGGGCTAGACGAACTTCCGAAACTGCCCTTTGTGTCGGCGCCGATTATCTTTAACGAGCCCTCAGAATATGTGCTAAGTACCTTTTTCTCTAAGTTGCAGTCGAATTTAATACAAATCATGAAGTCCAAGGACAAGAGCTTTTCATGCGAGCAAGCGGCGTGGGAACTAACGCTGACCGAGTCGTTCCAGCACTGCGGGATAAAAGGCAAGTTTTTGGCGGCGTCTCTTCTCCATTCGGACGACAACTTGAATTTAATACACTACAAGAACGGAATACCTCCCGTTTTCAACAAGAAGTTTTATCATTTCAATAATGGAAGTTTCTACAGCAGCCAAGGGCCCTACGAGACGCTGATGGAGCATAATCCGACCGTGAACACAAACTACCTCCAGCAAGTCATAAGATCATACAAGAGAAGATACAACAAGTAATTAAGCGGCGCCGTGGTCGTCGAACATCTGACGCAACTTCTTTTTGTTAATATCCTTCACTACAGACCCTCTGAAATGGGGCGGAACATCGTGCATGCCCAATGTCTTGATCTCCGGGTGAATTTCGGTCGTGGGATTTCCTTGTTCGTCCCTAGCGTGCCAACTTACTAGTTTCATCGGGTCCGGCGTAAAGTCAGCGAATCTCTTGACACTTTGCGCCCAGTTTGGACGTGGAGTTCTGACGGTGTGTTTGTCCACCACGTCAAATAGTTCCACCCATTTTTTAATCTGATCCTTGGTGATTCCCAAGATCTTTTTCTTGCTCAGAAGATCATCCAGTTGATCTTTGTCGAATTCCTTGAGTCGGAGGAGATATACGACTATGTCTCTTTCTTGATTTGACCATCCGGTAGGAGCCTCTCTATCGCCAACCTTTCTATTTCTTCCGAGGGCTCGCTCCACGCTTTCTATCGAATTGTCTTTTAGTATCCATGCAAGGGCGAGGTACTTGTCTTTTTTGTCCGCCAGTTGAGGAGGAACTTCTACGTTAAGGTGGACCCCTGGGAGGACTTTCTTCAAGAGGCCGAGTCTAGAATACATGACTATGTATTTCTTGGGGTCTATTGACGGATCTTCAAGGCCCTTGAGGAATTCCTCTCGGACTCTCTCTAAAGCCACGCCCTCTAAGTCCGAGAACTTAGATATAGCGTCCTTCAGCGGTTGCTCCATGGGCTGCTTTCCGTACTTGGCTTGCATCCTTATCGCCCTCATGACTCTGAGTTTGTCCTCGTCAAATCGAGCCTCGGCTTTGCCGACCGCCTTTATTTTTCCCGAATGAAGGTCATGGTATCCGGATTTGGTTGGGTCATAAAGCTTGCCGTTTTCTCCATCGGCCTTGTTGAGTTCTATGTACATGGCGTTGATGGTAAAATCCCTTCTTTCGGCGTCTTCGTGGGGGTTATCTACGAAGTCCACTTCAGACTGGCCGTTGACGGTCTTCGCGTCCTTTCTGAACGTCGCAACGTCAAATTCCTCTCCGTTTACAACGGCACCGACGACAAACGGCTTGTCGGCAGAATCTCTGCCTTTCAAGTAGTACTTCTTGTTGTCATCGTCCCCTGCGATCTTAGGCTTGAAAGGAAGATCCCATTTTGGATCTTCCTTCGTCATGGAGAAACCCGCGTTGTGGAGGATCACGGCGATCTGTTCGGGCGTGGCATTTGTTGCAAGATCAAGATCTTTGGACTTCTTTCCGAGCAAAAAGTCGCGTACTGGACCTCCGACCAAGAACAAAGATTTCTTGGGCATGGTCACTTTAGATGAAATGTCATTAGTAAGGGATATTGATCCACTGTCGATAAACGCTTGTACAATTGGACGCAAGTTTGAAGGAGGAATGAATCCTTTCTCTAATTTTATGTATTCCTTACGCCATTCCTTCTTTTCTGTTTCCTCGGATATGACGTCTCTATTTGCTATAAATTCTTTAAATGATTTCATGGTTTTTCCTTCGCTTCAATTTTGTTCGTAATTTTGCTTCTTGATTCCTTCTGGCACATTGTCCCTTTTCTTGAAAGAGAATACACAAGTCAGAACGTTATCTTTATCGACATGCTCCACTTCCGTGTGGGCGTTTACGAAGTCGTACTTCTTGAGTATCTCGGGGTCCACATCATTCATCTTTTGAACCGTCATGATGTGGATCAAGGTCTTCGTGAAAGATATTGCAAAGTTTAGTTCTTGCTGGTTCCCAGAGGCGGGAGGGATGAATTTTTCATCTCCCTCTCTAAATGATTCACCAACCTTTCTTACTCTTGAATCAGTTTCCGGGTCATGTGTCAAGTTATTGACAGCATTCCACGAAGCGGAAGTAATCATGTATAGAGGAGTGCCGTCCCTGCGTCTACCCGAAGGACTATCATCCGTGGGCAAAGCCGGCAACTGTAGCGGCAAGGAAACACCGTCAGAAACCTTCTTATTTGGCAGCGTAGGAATATCAGCTGTTTGTGGAGTTGCTCTTGTAACTCCACCGGAACGTTCGTAGGCTCTACGAGCACCAAGGCCTATGCCGCCTGCCAAACCGCCTGCCACCATTTGGACAGCGCCCGGCGTTCTGTCGCCTCCGAATGGAATCCCATAGGCAGTTGCTTTATCTGAGACGGTGTCCGAAGAAAGTTTTGTTCTCTTTGCGATTTCAGATAAGAGCCATTCTTTAAAGTTCATAAGGGGCCTTGTAATCCTAGTTTTGTTAGCAGCCATGCAGCCATCGAAACCCACAACAACTGTACGAAAAAGTTAAGAGCCATGTTCCAACTCTGCTTTCTCTTGTCGTGATCCGACTCGAAAGATCGGACTTTACTATCTATCTCATAAAGATGCTTTTTTACGACCTCAATGTCTTCCGATTCCAAAGTTCTCACCCTAGCCTCCAGATCGTGCTTTGATCGCATTAATTCGTCAATCTCCTTCTCAATTTCAGAGATTTTTTTTGTGATTGACCTTGCCTTCTCCATTGCTTTGTCAATTGACTCTTTAAGCGAGGAGTAATCTGGATAATCTTCGTCCATAAGTGCCTTTGACAATTGTAATAAGTCATTCTATATAGTTGGTATGGATAAAGAACTAGAGTTGGGAGGGGAGGTCATCGGGTCGGATGAGGTCACAGCCGCGAGGCCTCAAGCACAAGAATTGTCTATCATTAGCGACGAGTCCCTTTTGGGTGTTTATGGCGAAATAATGGACAATTTGCGTGATGATAGAAATCAAGTTTCGGGCCTTGTCGACACTTTTTCTAACATGGTCCTTAATGACGGCGACTCGTCTACTGCTAGCAAGGAGGCGCTTGTCAATCTTCTCAAGACGAAGATAGAGACAAGCGACAGGATGGCGAAGATAGCCGACTTAATGACGAGGGTCAAGTTGAAGCAGCCCGACACCTTTCAGCCATGGATGGGGAAGGGTAAGGAAAAAGGCGGGAACACAATCAATATATACGACTCCAGCGGGATCAACAGAAAGTCACTAATGGAAAAGATTCAGAGGGAGAAGAAAGAAACATGAACCACAATCTTGAATTTTGGCTAGAGGCTGAGAGTCCGGAACAAGTAGATCCGGTGGCAGCCGCCCCGGAAGCGGGCCCGGAAATGGACGGTGGACAGATGGAGCCAGAACAAGTTCCGGCCGACGATGTTCCGACCCAAGACGACGTTTCGCAAGATCCCGAGACTCCGGATATGCCCGAGGAGTCCGATAGCAACTTGGATTTTGAGGTGTGGAAGTCAAATTATTTCAAGGAAAGTGTCAAGGGCGATGCAGCCAAGTTGATGGAAATGCTATCTCCAATGAGGGAACGGGACGAGATGGTGCCTTACCAGAGGAAGTTCGTGGAAGATAATTGGAATGTGCAACTATTGAGAGCCAACGCTAATGTCGCAAGCGCCTCAAAGAACATAAGAAAGAGCATCAAAGATCAACTTGACAAAAACAATCCCGCAACGAGCGTTGTCAACCATATCTTTCAAGGGTTGGAGCCGGTTCCAGGACTGAACGAGGCTTTTATAAGAATGATGGGATACAGCGGGAACAAGGGCGAGATACATAGAAAGTTTCTAGCGGCGCTAACCGGTTCGGTCCAAGTAAGTAGCAGCCCCGATAAGGAAAATATCATATTCAATGATAAGGAATACTCGATCAAGATGTCCACAAGGCTCAACTCGGAATGGGGAGAGGTCGCCCTTGGGAGTTGGAGTTTGAGAGAGGATGATCCCGAGAGATATCTGTCAGAGCCCGAACTCAAGAGACTTGCCGAGGGGAGCCCCGAAGAGCGCGACGTGCTGAGGAGAAGGATTGTTGTTGAATCAATCGCGAAACAGTTCGACGAGCAAGCGTTCATAATAAATGTAGTAGACGACAGCGGAACGATCTACTACCTCGGATGGGACATGTCCAACGCCCTCAGAGGTGCCTACACAGAAGGCAAAGTGCTCGTCAAAACCGTTAAGTCCGAGAACTCGGAGGCGATGATAACCGACGACGGCCAAATAGTGCCGATGATAGACCTAAAGATCTACTTCGTGAAGGAGACGGGCGGTCAAGATGAGTACGGCAATCCAGAACTTGACGAGATAGAGTTCATGGAGAAAAGGAACGGAATGCTATTCCTCACGGCCGGGTTGGCGACCATCAAGGAAGCGGCGGAGGCGATGCAAGGAACAGAATTCAAAGAGTTCGCTTATCCCGGCAACCCGAGCGACTTGAAGGTGCTCAAAAGGTGCGTATACAGCGTCCACGATCTACTCATGAGGCAGTGCTGAAATGAAATTTGAAGAATATCTCGCAAAAAATCACCCCGAAATGCTAGACGAGGTCAAGATTCCCAAGTCATTGCAGAGAGCAATGATGCCTGTGGTGGCGGCGGCGGGACTATTGGGGAGGCCGTCAGAGGTCGGGGCTGCAACGCCTCAAGCCCCGGCTATGGATGCCCAAGGCGAGTTCAGCGAAATCCCCTTTGACAGCCGAATAGGTCCGCGCCCCGACCATCACATTTCCGACTATGACTTGTACTACTATCAATTGAAGAAGGTGAGCGAATTCTTGAAGGATAGACAGATAGCATTCAATATGGGCAAACAGATAACCCCTCCGATGTGGTACGTGAAAATGGGCGATCATTACAAGTGGAAACGCCCGAATCCACCAAAGTTCTCGGAAAGAGAACAAGCCTACGCAAAGTACATGAACGACAAGAAAAACAGCGAAGATCAAAAACAGATGATGACCAGCCTTTACAACAGCACAAGGTGAAAATGAGATTTTCAAGCTTCATAGACAAGAAAAACGCGAGGGCCAGGGAGGAGTTGGAGATAATACGCGACATACTCAAGGATGGCGGACTCAAAGTACAAGACTTCCTCAAGAGCGATAGTCCCTATATTTTCCTCTCAAGTCCTCAAGAAGGACTAAATTTCGAGGGTGTGCGAATATACAAAGTTGGATCCAATCTCGCCTACAGAATACAGAACGAAAACTCCACCGAGCCCTACGGCCAAGCCTACTCGCTCGACCTAGAAGATATTTTTTCTGACCTTGTATCTGACATGTCGGGAGAAAAGGCTGCCGATAAGATCAAAGAAGCGGTTGTGGACGAGTTCAAAAATTTCTTCAAGAAGAGTTCCGAGGCGCAACAAGAGTTAAATTCAACACCGGGCGATCCGCAAAGTAAAATAATGGTTAACGGAAGCGCTGGAGACATTTCAAACACTATGTAATTCGATCAAATTTTCCGCCAAAAAGCCTATATACCGTGTCCAACCCTTCCGGCTTAATCATAGGCGCTTAATGGCACTCCAACCCCGTAACAGAAAAAGTTTACTTGAGCAGTTCTTCGCCCCTGTCGGCCAAGATGTTGCCGCCAACCCCAACCAAAGAATGAAGGGAAACTTCGTGGCGGTAAAGGGTAGCCTCGTCAGTTTTAACTACACGTTTTGGAAGCACGATCCGTATCCACTAGTAATAATAATCGACAACAATCCAGCCTCAGACAAATTATCTGGAATTAATCTCCACAGACTAACATTCCCGTCCATAAGAGAATTGATTGCGAGAACCGGCAAAATGGGCTTTTCTTACAAGTCCGTTTCCGACGACGAGAACTTTAAGGCCGCCTACCGCTCCTACAAGAGAGCAGGCGTGCGCCAGATGAAGGTTCTCGACAGCAATTTCCTTTTGAGAATCATGTCGGCAGTGAGGTCTTACGATCCCGCCGAGGTTCAGATAATAAGAAGGCAAGTTCAAGAGCAGATAAGACAACAGATAAATCCAAAAGCCAGCCAAATGACTACTTTAAATCAGCCCCAACAGGGTCAAATTAACTCTGGAGAGTGATGGAAGACTCGTTAGGAAAAATAAAAGAAATGGATGCCGCCTTCGAAAGTTTGAAGGCTGCCTTATTGTCTGCGACGAAAGTGGTAGTTGACAACTTTTCTAAGGTGGCTGGGGGTCTGGATCCGGATGTTGTTCAAGCATTTAAAGATCTTGGCGAGAACATAGAGCAAAGCACCGACCAATTCAAGAATCTAGTCACCAAACTTAAAGAGGTTGGTGAGACTATTGAAAAGCAAAAGGCAGAAAAGCCAGCGGGAGTTTCTGAAAAGAAAGTCGAGCCCAAGGCAACAAACGACATCCTAAAACAGATATTGAAAAGCCATAAAAAAGCTCGAACGGAGATAAAGGAGGGACTTAAGGGGTTAGTTGGTACTGCCGTAATAAGCGTAGAAAGCAAAACTGAGAAGGCCGCGGCGGCCGCTTTGCCACCGAGTAGCGGTGGTGGTGGTGGTGGTGGTGGTGGTGGTGGTGGTGGTGGTGGTGGTGGTCCGCCAGACCCGCCAGATCCTTCAAAGTATGATAAGTACGGCGAAGACATGGCCAAATATATAAACAAAGGCTTCTGGGATGATTTCGGGAAGAAGTCGGCCAAGTTTGCGATGGGCGTTAGCAACATGATATCCGGCGGCGAAGGCAACATCATGCAACAAATTTTTGCCGGATCGGTTGCCGACGCAACAGAGTTCGGACAAGAGATGAGAGAGATAGCTTTCCAGACCCAAGGTGTAACTGGCGATTTCAAAGACATGCAGAGAGAATTCGTTAACCTCGGCAGTTCGGTGGTGAGCGAGACCGGAAAGTCTATAGATGCTCTCAATAAAGCCGTAACTTCAAACTATAAGAAGGGGTTTAAGAACCAGAAAGAAGGACTTAAGGTTCTGAAGTCAGGTTTGTACCTATCAACGATGATCGGATCCGAGACTCAACAGACAGCCGATTTGTTTGGCGATTGGCATAGAACTCTAGGGATGAGCGCAAATCAGATGAGCGACCTCTCAAGGAGCATGAGAGATGTGGCGCTTTCCACGGGAGTGACAGGCGACGAACTTCTCGGCGCGATGAAATCCTCTGAAGGGATCCTCAAAAACATGAGGAATCAAGGGACGCTTACCTCCGACGCCGCAAGAAGTGCAATTCAAATGGTCGCCGAATTCAAAAAGACGGGGTTTGAAGAAAATATCAAATTCACAGAAGCGATGTCCAGTTACGAAGCCCTTCAGAATGCCGACGCTGGGGTACAGTCTACGCTTTACGATGTCGCAAATAGAATTGGTGGCGACGCTTCCCAAAGGCTTCTTTTCGGAGAATTCGGGAAAACTAGACAAGATCAAGGTGACATAGCTGCAAAAATGAAAGAAATGGTGGCTCACGTCGTTGGCAAAGATACAGAAGATTTTGATTTTAAGACAATGTCCAAGGAAGAAAGAAGAACGCTAGCAGTGTTCGCCAAAGCTAGAGGCACGAGCATAGCGGGATTAGAAAATCTAATATCTACGCATGAAAAAGCAAGTAAGGGTCTAAGCGGAACCTTGGACGATCTAGATCAAAGAGCCAATTCAAAGTTCGGAACCGAGGAAGAAAAAAAGCAAGCCTTGCAGCAAAAAGATCAAGCCATTATGGGAGCAAGCCAAAATGTGCTGTCGTCACTGAGAGAGAAATCCTCTGGCGATATAGGTTTGAAAGACGCAATGACAAGCTTATTCAAGAGCGATGACTTCGCAAATAGCAAGGCAGATATGTCGGCCGCCATGATCAACATGGCCTCTCAGTCTGCGGAGATGGCGAAAAAGTTCGGACTCAGCGGGACTAAGGAGCAGATGGCGACTCAAGTCGCTGGAATGGACAAAGAGAAGTTCTTCGAGAACAGCATGGTTGCTAGTGTTGAAAATTTAATGAAGGCTCAGAAAGAAAAAGGAATGGATGTCGGCGACTACAGCGGAATGCTCAAAGCCTTAAAGACGGGAGATGCAAAGACCTTCAATGAAATGTACGATAATTTCGACAAAGACCAGAAAAAACTTGCGATACAAACAGAAGCTGATACTGATCCTCAGAAAAAGCTTAACCTTTCAATATTACAATTCAACGAGAATGTAAGAAAATTTATTTCTGGGTACGTCACCGCCTCGATGGCCTTACTCGGAGGCATGGGCTTACTAGGCATTCAACTTGCTCTTAATAGTGCCGCGTTGTGGGCGACGTTAGGCAGCCCGATCAAGGGAATGGGCGCATGGCTTGCTCGCTTGGGAGGAATGGCGACTCCGGCAGCGGGTGCGGCTGCAACGGGGGCGGGTGCGGCTCGGCGGGTGCGGCCGGGGGGGGTAAAAGGCTTATTGAGATCGACAGAAAAGTTTGGTAACGCCATGAGGACAAAAATAGTTTGGGCCCTAGAAGATATTGGAAAAAATGGATCAAAAATTTTCAGATCAATGGGGCTCGGAATAAGAAGATCATTCTGGGCTATTTCAAAGGGATTCAAGGATTCTAGAGCGGCGGGTCAAGGATATTTTAAAGCCATGGGTAAAGGGGTGCTGAAAGGGTACGGATCTATTTATTCTTCAATTGGAAGATCGAATAAGTTCACCAAGCCATTCACAAATGCTTTTATCAAAGGATTTTCTGGAGCGGCAAAATCAGGAGATAGATTCTTCAAAGCTTTTGGAAAAGGCTTTTCTAGGATGATGAAGTCCAGCGATACAACAAGAAAAATATTTGACTTTTTTGCAAATGGGCTTTCCTCAGCAAGAAAATCACTTCCTATGTTAGATGCATTTGTAAAAGGATTTTCAAAGTCAACAGCAGCCGGAAATGGGTTTTTTAAAGGATTGACAAGAGGATTTTCCGGTGCGATGAAGTCTAACCAAATCCTAAGATCATTCTCAAGTATAGAAAATTTTAGTCAGTTAGTTTCAAATGTATTCGGCAGAATTTCAAAAGCCATTTCGTCTTTAGTTGCGCGAGGCGGTTCTTTGGTTAAATGGTTCTGGAACATCGATACTAATATCTTCAAAGTATTTGAAGGCCTCAGAAAATTGCCTTCAAGCATAGGATCTATAGGCAAGGGATTGGGCTCTAATATTACAAAAATGTTCACCGGGGCGAAGTCTGTTTTAACTGGCGGCTTAAAAGGCGGAATAATGGCCGCCTCAAAGGGGGCGAGAGCGGCGATACTAGGCGGAACGATGGGCACTGCCCAGATAGTATTCACCGCCATCGACGCAGTGTTTGGGGCTGTGTCGGGGTTCCAAAACACAGGAAAGAATTTCTCGGGCGTTATGAAGGCAATGGGCAAGGAAACAAAAGATGTGACTTGGGGAATGTATGCTGCTTCAACAATATCCGGCGCGTTGGTTGGGATACTAGACGGATTAACATTCGGCATGTTAAGGCTCAGCGGAGTAGCGGAGTGGCTTGAAAAGTTCCTCTCGCTGACGCTCTATGGAGCGTTCGTATTTTTTGAGGGAGTGCTTCAAGGATTATATGATGTATTCAAGCCTGTTGGTCGAGCATTTCTATACATAGGCCAACAGTTTAAAGGCATAGGCGATTCATTTTTGAAAGTATTCAACTCAATCGCCAGTATTTTTGGCGCAGAGGCTTCCGATATGGGCGCTGCGTTTGCGATGTTGTACCCAATATTTAAGCAGATAGGAAGAGTAATAGGATGGATTGTCGGAGTTCCAATAGGAGCCATTCTTTGGGTGGCAGTCAAAGCAATAAGCGCAATGGTGATGGTAATAGAAATAATGGCAAATATTGTAGCGGCGGCTGTTAAATGGATAGTGAGTTTCGGAAAGGCAATATGGTCGTTGCTAACTTTAGATTTTTCTTCGTTCTGGAAGCATATTGAGGGCATGGGAAGTGCGTTCTTGGATGCAGTAACTGGGATCTTTAAGCCCATAGTAAATTTCATATGGAGTATAGTGGGAGACATAATATCTCCTTTTATGTGGCTTGGTAACATACTAGTATGGAATTCAATAATACCCGACATGTGCTATGCGATTGTCGGATTCTTTGTTGGAATGGCAAAGAATGTTCTGATGGTTTTGGGCAAATTTGGTTTCAACGTCGCCAAATTCTTCTTAAAACTTCCATTCAGAATAATGAAGGGCTTGTTTAATGCTTTCGTCAAGTCGCCGATAAAGATGCTCGGAAGGTTTATAAAGGGAGCCGGAAAGATATGGCAGAAGCTCTCGCCATATGCGGATGACTTCTTCTCTATGTTCAAGAAGAATCTTTACGACTATGTCATGATAGCCATGCGTTCTTGGAAAGGACTGTTGGATTATATTTCGGGCGGGTGGTTCAGTAAAATTCTTGGATGGCTCAAGGGATTCGGAAAGTGGATAGACGATTACATGTGGAAGCCTCTTAAGGAACTTGGCGGTAAAGTATTGAAGTGGGCAGACGATTACATTATCACTCCGTTTAAAAACCTGGGATCAAAGATCGCAAAGTTCGCGGACGATTGGCTTGTAAAACCCATATCCAGTGCAATTCAAACGATTAGCCAAAAGTTTAGCGACTACCTATTTACACCAATTACCAACTTCATGAAAAGAATTGGGATGCTCAAAGACACAGCGAAAACTGCTGGCAAGGTGGCGGCGGCGGTGGCGAAACCGGCGGCATCTACGGCGGACGACGCTGCAAAGGCTGCTGGAAAGGTCGCCCAAAAGGGCGGCTGGCTAAGGAAGATGTTTGGACAAACGGACGATGTTGCGAAGGCAGCCAATCCGTTTGCGAAGATGAGCGGCGGCATGGGCAAAGCCGCGAGGGCGACTTCGAAGGCCACAGCGGCTGATGACGCCGCAAAAGTTGTCTTGTCTAGTGCCGATGACATCGCAAAGGCGGCGCCCAAGGCCCTTGGCTTTTTAGGAAAGGCATCAAAGTTTGTGGGTGTGGCTGCGAAGAAGCTTCCTGTCATCGGCCCTCTAATTGATTTCGGCGTTAGAAAAATGACGGGAGAGAGTACTGGGAAGGCTGCGGTTGGGGCTGCTGGTGGCCTTGCCGGTGGCCTCGCTGGGGCTGCGGCCGGAGCGTCAATAGGAGCTCTTTTGGCTCCTCTTACTGCTGGGCTTAGCATTCCTATAGGGACTGCTATCGGCGGAATAATTGGAAGTTTGGGTGGTGGATGGTTAGCAGATAGCATCTATGACAACATGGGCGGAGCCTTAAATGCTCTTGGCGGTGGATTAAAATCAACCTTTGTTGACTTCCCGATGTGGGTTGGAGGCAAGGTCAAGGACGGATTTAATACCGTTGGTTCATGGATAGGAGAGAAGGCGTACGGAGCATACGAGGCGGCCGGAGGCGCGGTCGATTGGGCTCTTCAGAAGTCAAAGGATTTGAGCGATTACATGGGAAAGATGCTTGATCCGTCTGCTTGGGGGGCATGGCTAGGAGGTTTGTATGACGGAATGAAATCTTCATTGGGCGGGATCTGGGACTGGATGAAGAGTTGGATACCGGGGCTAGGGGGAATTGAAGATGCTGCGGCAGGATTTAAAGAAACAGCCGCCGAGCAAGCAAAGACGATGGAGGAAAAAGGCCCAAGCAGTGCGCATGCCGTGGGGAGCCTCTACGGAGCAGGGGCGAACTTGATGCAAGGGAACGTCTGGGAGGCCGGATCGAAGGCAGGGATGGCAATTCAAGAAACGGGAATGGCTGCGGTGGACAACGCCAAGATTGTTGTCGGGGCCATCAAGCAAGGGTTGAGTTCGGCTTGGGGTGGGTTGCAGTCCATGTTCGGCTACGGGGAGCAACAAGTTGAGCAAGGCAAAGCCATGGAAAAAACCATGGAAATGGGCCAGAATCCAGGATCCATATACGTTCATGACACGCATACAGAAAAGGTTCTTGAGGGCGTAATTTCTGAATTGAACAACTTGAAGAGTTTGGCCGACCCTGCGAAAAATGTCTCTTTTGTATCCAAATTGATAAAGCAAGTCGAAGAAGAAACATTAAAAACAAACGATATTATCGCGAAGGCCAACGCCTCGATATCCCCAGTTCTTCCCACACCTACGGACGCTTCTGCTTGGGATCCCATAAAGTCCGTGGAGAGGAACCCAGAATTTATCAAGGCGATGAGCAACTTGGAGGCAGATATAATCAATGCGGGAGGGGGTGAATTGATACCTTCTGCAACTAGCACCTCTGGGCTGGAGGACTTTTTGCTAAAGACACAAGTTGGGTTGGAGAACAAGGCAGCCACGCTAACGACACCCGTAGGCCACCACGCGGTTCCAATGCTCAAGCCCGAGGGAGAGTCGGATGTGGGTGCCGTCCAGCCCATGCATCTGCGTGACATAACAAACACTATATTGAGGGACAAGGCAGGATCTCAAGCCGAGGCCGGCAAGCTTCCGGTAAAGGAACTTGCCGGAATAGAGGATGCATCAAACGAGCAAGTTGATCGACTAGGTTTAATAAAAGATGCCATTAACAAGTTAGTTGATTTGATGACTCCAAAGGGGTCTTCCGTGGTGGGTGATGATGGCGGCAAGGCGGGAAGTACAAAAGATTCAATGATGCCAGTTCATGCTGGTCTTTTTGGTAATAGCAGATATGGAAGAGTTGGAGATAGTGCCAATAGAAGCGTCGTCAATAATGGAACTCCTGGGAGTTGTTAAAAGGTGAGGTAATATGCCAGCAGCAACAATAACGGGTGGTTCCCTAATACCCCTAAAGAACTGTTACATAATAATACCATGTGAAGATTGTTTTTCCTTGCGTGACTTCGCTGGGAGGTATTACAAAAACAACGAATTCACACTTGAACTCAAGGTCTTGCCAGATATAACAGACACAAAGTCTGCTTCGTATAATGATGAGATTGTGATAGGAAGATCATCCCCATTAAAGACTTATTCTCAGTCAGACAACAGAGCCATCACTATGCAAATACATATGGTGGTTTCAGAGCCAAGTGACATAAATTACAATCTAATGGCTCTGAGGGCCATTCAGAGTGCAACATACCCACAAAAAGGCCACAACGGGGCTCCTTTTGTGCCTCCCCCCGTATGCAGAATGAAATGCGGCCAGTTGCTTTCAGAAGGTGAAGAGTTGTGTGTAATATTGAAAAATTACTCTGTTAAATTCCCGACGGAAGTTGCATGGGACGAGGCGACGTTCGCTCCGTTCAAATTTGACATAGAGACTAGCTGGGATGTCGTATACAAGAGCCGTGATCTTCCTGGGCAAGATAGAATTTTTAAATTGGGAAGGTAACACATGGCGAGCAAGATAGATTTCACAAATTTGAATCCCACCGAATTCGTCACAAGGGTGAGTAGGTATTCTGATAGTAGGGTGATTTACTATTCTGACGAGAAGATCATCACCTTTGAAACCTACAAAAAGAAAAAGTTCGCAGAATCAAGCGGCGATCAAGTTGCCGTCATACCTCCCGGAATGGAGTATAGACCCGACTTGGTATCAAAGGACAAATATGGATTGCCAGACTTCTGGTGGAAAATCATGGAGGTCAATAGCATAAAGGATATTTTTGAATTTAAGGCGGGAAGGACTATAGTCTTACCGAAAAATATTTATGGTTGACGAAAATTGTCTCGCCGGATGTGCCGCAAGTTACTCGTGCGGAGAACTCCAAATTCCCGGGCCTGCTGGGCAACAAGCAGAAAGTTTTGCCCCTTGGGTATGGGTGAGGATCGGCGAAGGGGAGCAGATAACAGTTGGGAATGAATCCTACCCAAAACAAAACAATGAAGCTTGCATAAAATCTTTTGAGGTGGGTTGGATTAGCACGCCCACAGTCCAAGTAGAAATTTTGGATGAAGCAGGAGGACGAATGGGTGCGATCTTGGACTCATTGGTCAAATGCCCAGCGCATGTGGGAATTGGAACGGAAATGCAATTTCAATTTGGCTGGATCATAAACACTTGTGAAGGACAAAAACAAGTAATACCTTCGTTGGTTTTTAAGTCCTCAATCCAAAAATTAGACGTTAACTATAGCGAGGGAAAGATAAAATACAAAATAGTAGGAAACACAACGAGTGTGCTGCTTGAGGGAATGCGAGAAAACGAGCCCATAGGGACAAGCGACAAAAAAGTAAACATAGAAACGGCAATAAGGACAATTTGCTCTAGAGATCCACAAGTAAATGTCAAGTTCATGAAAAGGGACGCTGATGGAAGATTTAAGGAAACCGAATTTGATTGGAAGGGATACGGAAAGGGAGGGCCGCTAGCGTCTTGGCAGTGTGACAATTCAAACAGAATGGCTGTCATTGTGAAATGGTTGGAGCCATACAGAATAAACGACGGAACCCCAGATGGGGCTGGTCTCGCCATAGCGTGGGTGCCAACCGAATCAAACACAATGGTTATTTTTCAAGATGTTCTAAAAGGAGGGGAATCCGCGTGTCAAGACGCCGCAACTTCAGGCTGGTTCTCTGGGCCCTCCCAAGTGGACGGCAATATTGGAACATTTATAGTCAATGGAGGTAAATGCAGCCCTGTAATAGAATTTAGCCCAACATACGACTGGGTCAGTGCTACGCAAAACTTTGCGGCTGGCGGTGGTACTTCTGGCCCTGGCAATACAAGTAATCACAACCACAGAGAAGCAAAAATAGATGGAAAAGATAAAGATTGCGGAGAGAGGGTAGGTTTACAACAACAAGCCACGATAACCCAGCAGTCATGGGAGTCGTACGGCCCCAAAAATGCGTGGACTGAATTGCTAAAGTCGCAGAGGGCTCACCTTCTTGCAGGAAGAGTCATCGGATCGAAGAGTCAGATGGAAGCCGATTTGAAGATATTAGGCGACCCAAGACCCGCATTTTGCGGCATGCCCGGCGGACGAACCGCAGCCATAGTCGCAATAAATCCCTTCCATTTGGGGGGCGATGGCTATTGTGGGAGTTGGTTGGCGGAGCCCGGCTGTAATCCCATAATGAGTAATAAAAAATGGAGAGTCACAGGGATAAACCACACAATTCAATCAGGTTCGTACACCACTACATTAAAAATGACGCTCCAAGCACCAGAGGTGGATATTTTCAGATATGAAACACTCGGAGGTGCTGGGAGCGGTGGACCGACCGTTAAAAACACTTAAAATAAACAATGGCAGACAAAAAAATAAGAATCAGTAAATTAGACAATTGCTCAATCCCTGACAGTATCCGAATCATGGATCAGAGACTCTCCCAAGTGGAGCAGAGATTTTCTGATATGGGTTACGGAGTGAAGGCGTTAGTGACCACTAGCGTCAAAGATAATATGGGCGTGCCTGCCCAGCAAGAGGCGATATATGGTATGCACACGGCTATATGCATAAGCACTATAGACCCTTGGAAGATGGGAAGAGTAAGATACTTTAGTCCTTTGCAACATATGATGGAGTCCGCCGTCAATTCACTTCCTTGGGCATATCCAATATCAAATCAAGGCGGCTTCGATGATTCAGGATGCACTTGGGTGCCTCCTGCTGGTTCAAAGTTGTGCTTGATATTCGAGGCTGGGAATAGACAGTGGCCTTACTATCTCGGAACGACTTGGGACAGGGATAGGACACCAGGATGGAACTTTCCGGTTCCAGAATATGAAAAGATACACCGAGGACACAGAGGCGGATATCTTCTCGGCGACGACGAAACGCAAGTTTTTCCTCCATGGAATACGGAAAACTACAATGGAATAGATATTGATACGATATCGGACTTTGAAAATGATCCAGATGCAAGAAATAAGATAACATATCCGAACATATACGGATGGAAAACGCCGCAGAAGCACATGATCAAGATGGTCGATGGAAACTACAAGTGTAATTTCCGTTGGCAGAGGCTTGAAATCAAGTCGGCTCAAGGAAACCATCTGATACTCAAGGACGATAGGGTGCATCCGGCCGCGCAATGGGCTAATCCAAAGTGCGGGTGCGGATCGGGGGACTTCAGCAAGTGTAATGAGGGTGATGAGCCGATAGAAAAACCTGATCAGTGCCCCCCAGATGTACAAGGTGACAACACGCCTGTGTCTCCAAGTGTGATGATGATAGGAGGTGGCGGCGGAGGTGGCGGCGGGGGAGGTGGCAGTTCCGAGGGGCAATGTGCAAATCCTTATTTTAAACATAGAAGTGAGTGCCGCCCATATTCTGGGCCTGGCAATCCCCAGAATAACAAGGTCGACAAGACGACGCTTCCTCAGTCCGGAATACAGATGACCTCGTTGAGCGGACACACATTCTGGATGGACGACTCGGTAAAAGAACCCAAGGGAAAAAACAACTGGGAGCGTGGCATCCAGATGTTCGACTATGGGTGTGACAAAGTTTTTAAAGGCAAGACGACTTGGAAGTCCGCCCATGGTCACCAGATAATGATCAGTGACGTCGAACCCGATGGATTACCTGAAACGAGGGGCGACGAAAACTTCATACGGCTGCTCACGGCCACCGGCAACAGAATAGAGATGAACGACGATACGCAAGGCGAAAACTGCCGTGCGGGGCCGAGGAGGGGCATTGAACTTCACAGCACCTCTAATCACATCATCCAGATGATCGACGAGAACAACGACCAGTGCGGCCCGAAGAGGAGAGAGGGCGGAATGCCCACAAACAAGGCTACTGACGCGTTCGTAAGGATAAGAACCGGATACGGCTTAGAGATAATGATGGCCGACGACAACCACCAGAAAGACACCCAGAGCCAGTATATCCAGATCATGGCTCCTCAGTATGATGCTTGCTGCGGGCCTCACTTCATAAGAATGCAAGAGAGCGACTATTGCGGCTATATCTTCGTAAGGGCCGGTGGCGACTACATGTGTATGACGGAAGGAGACCACGTGACTGTCGTAGGGGTGGGAAAAACCACACCTCCAGATGATTTTTGCAAGGGTGGATGTCTAGGTCCAAAGAATTGGATGACAATGGTTTCTAAGCACTCGATTCACATGTCGTGCAATTTTTACTTCAATATAGCCGAGATTCATGCGTTTTTAGCAGACAAGTTCATATTGCTTATGGCGGGCAAGGATTGTCCGCCTCCACCAGAATCGGAAAGCATGAAGTGTGTGCCTTGCGTCGGTCAAGTGGCGGTCTTGCTCACCGACCCCATTACAAAGCGATCCAAGCTCGTGGCTAGCGATAGAGTTTTCGCATCGGCATCACTTGAGGCTCAACCCATAAGCATACTAATGATGATGGACAAGAGCATCGGCGTAAACTGTCCTCCTCCCTATGAAGGTAATTAAAATGTCATTTCTAGGTCTTCCTTATCCAATAACCAAACATCCACTAGGTCTGTTCAGAACCCAAAGTGGAATAAACCAGATAAAATCAGACCTTCTCGTCTTGCTCCTTACAGAGCCCGGGGAGCGGGTTATGCTTCCTGAGTTCGGTACCCCTCTCAAGCGGTTCTTTTTTGAGCCCAATGATTCGATATTAGTTGATAATGTGAAGGAAATAATAACAAATTCGATAAAAACTTGGGAACCTAGGATAGCCGTAACTCAGATAGAAGTCACAAATTCGGACGCAGAAGTGAGATCAGCACTTGACACCTCAGATAAAAGAGAAGACATTGGTCACATACTATTGATAAGAATTTTATTTGCCGACTTTAATAACATACGCAATGTTCAAGAACTAAAACTGGAAATACCTCTGGGAGGTCAATGAGATGCCCGAAAACTGCCCTTTTGAAATATCCCCATACTCTCAATCCAACCCGATAAAGAATGACAAGATAATAAGCCTCAATTACACAAATCAAGACTTCTGGTCACTTAAGACGAGACTTGTTCAATTTATTAGGGAAAGGTTCGGAGAGACTGGAACTGTAATCCCAAATGCCTTTAACGACTTCGTAGAGAGTTCTATAGCCGTGATGCTGGTAGAGAACTGGGCGTTCATAGCGGACACGCTGTCGTTTAAGATGGACCAGATGGTCAACGAGCTTTTTATAGACACGGTTACAGAGCCCGACAATGCCTTCAGACTGTGCCAGCTCGTCGGATTTAAGCCTACCCCGCCAATTCCCGCAAGCTCTATGTGGACAGCCACAATAAATAATCCGATCGATAAAGATCTTGAGATATTGACACCTATATCCATAGACGTAGGAACAGAAGATGGTCTTATATCAATAGAATTATTTGCAGCCGACTCCAAAAATAATCCAGTTTTTGATGATCCTATAGTTATACCAGCGGGCGCATATACTAATTCTTCCTTGATTGGACTAGAGGGCCGCACATTCATAGACAACTACACGGGAACAGGCCAAACGCTCCAGTCTTACCAGACAACAAAGACCTCGGTTATATATGATTCCATAAGTGTAAAGGTGGATGGAATACTTTGGGAGAGAGTCGAATACTTCAGCGATTCTCAACCAAGGAGGGAGTACAGGGTGGAGTTAGACTCGTCTTACAGAGCATACATCATGTTTGGTAATAATCGCGCGGGACTTTCACCGCCCAACGGATCCCAGATAGAAATAAAGGCGAGAACCGGCGGCGGGGTTAAAGGCAATATAGTTACGGGGTATGTAGAATATCAGAGTCAAGCCACCGTATTCGGATTAAATTCAAGTGTTCCAGTCACATTTTCTAATTACACAAAGGGTGACTACGGGTATGACGGCGACACAATAGAGGACATAAGAAGAAAACTTCCTGCGTATTTGCGCACACAAGACAGAGCGGTAACGGGCCTTGATTACAAGACTCTTGCCGACCAGTTTGTAACTCCTTATCATGGCCAGATAGGAAAATCAATCGCGGTTTTAAGAAATCACGGTTGCGCAGGTAATGTTGTAGACATATATGTTTTAGCAAGGAACGGAAGTTCTGGTCTTCAAGAGGCAAACGACAATATCAAGAGAGATCTTGCAGATCTGCTAGAGAACAAGAAGATGATAACAGACTTCATCTGCATAAAAGACGGTCAAATAATAGAAACAGATGTGTCCGTAGAGGTTACTCTTTCCAAGATAAACAGAAAATTCGAGAAAGAAATAAGGACAAACATAGAAAACAGCGTGAATAGTTTCTTTAACCTACAGAACTGGGAGTTCGGTCAAGGATTAAAAGACAATGACCTAATCAAGAGTTTATCCTCGGTAAAGCAAGCAGAAGGCTTTGAGATAGTTTTCACTACAAACTATGCAGACAACTCTGGATCTTCAGTATCAGCAAAGTTCTTTGAGATAATACGACCTGGATCGATAGAAGTGGCCTTCTTGTATGAATGAGGACGAATGATTAAAACAGCGGGCAAAGAAAACATAAAGGTTTCGGACCAAGTCAAGTTCATACTAGAGACTAAGGATGGAGAGGGGTGTCTACGCACGCCTTATAAAGTAATAAATGCGACCATATATTTCGTGAACAGAGAATTCACTGATCCCACGGCAACTGAGTACCAAAAAGAGACAGTGAATGAGAGCCTCAAGGAACAATACGAAACCTTGAAACGCTACATTTGTTCGAAAGCCAAAAAAAATGTTCGAGCCTCGACTACTGAAGAAATCGCACTTTTAGGCGAGCAAATTATAGATGGAATAGGAGTAGTTGAGGGGGACAGAGTTCTTGTAAAGGATCAATCTGACAAAAAATCAAATGGCATATACGTCGTGATGAGTGGTTCTTGGTCAAGATCTGAAGATGCCAATAGCACAGACAAAGTGACGAATGGAATGTATGCGTTTGTGGATGAAGGAATAGCGAACATAAGCACAGGATGGGTTCTTGATTCTGCCAATGTCGTTCTTGGATCTTCTTCTTTGAATTTTTTAAGGTTCTCATCCCCGTCCGATCCGGTTGCTGCTCCGACAGAAAAGTCACTGGAGAGTCTTAGGCTTTTAAAGAACAGACTAGATGCATCCAAGATGGCATCTCAGTTTTTTTACAAAGAGGCTGTTGCGGTTAAGGTTTTCGGAGGATACACGGACCCAGAAACCAATGAACTGTTTCCGGCGTGGTTGAACCCGCAAATGGTTCCGAATGAATTAAAAACTAAAACAGAGCAAGACAACATACTCGTTCCGTACGAAAGTGGAAATGAAGTCGTGGAGGGCAAGTTCATTTTGGAATGGGACACGAACGGGTGCAGGGAAGGTGACTATTTTATATGTTGGTCGTGGATGCCCAATCTGGCTGGGGATGTTGTTTCAGCTCATATGTTTTTCTCGTTAGATGGTAGCACTTTAGTGACGACCAGTATACCGACCCACTTCACAAATCCTAACAAGTACGACACGCTTCTTGAGCGATACACCCCAGATATGTTCAAGACGGTAATATCGGACACGGATCTAACTCCAAAGGTAATGCGAGGCTTGAACGGTGCCGTAGCTGCTGGTTTCACTTCTTTGGAAGACATGGCAAACCAGATAATAGATCTATTGGATTCTAACGCGACGCACGAACAACTCCTTCCATTGCTTGCAAACATGTTCAATTTGAACTTGAAGTCTAGTGATCCGACGTTGTGGAGAAGACAGATAAAAAAAGCCATTCCTAACTTTAAGAAGAAGGGGAGCGTGGTAGGGCTCAGAGAAGCCTTTTCAGACGCGGGCATGAAGTTTTTGAAAATCACTAAGTTGTGGCAGATAGTATCAAAATATACATTTCAAGAAAGCTTTGATTATTCGGGATCCAATGTTTTTGATCTTTCAAAGAATATCGTTCTTGATTTAGGAATCACTCCGGAAGGCGACTCAGATTTCGGGCTTTGGATAAGAAAGGCTGGGTCAGAATGGGAAGATCTCAAGCCGGAAGTTGCTCCCGCAGGCTGGAGCGAGTCATATGTGACTTTTTCGAATGGGCAAATGACTTGGATTGGGGATGGGCTCAAAAAGGGTGATTCAATACGAGTGCTGTACAAGACTCGACAAATTCCATCAAGTGAGAGAAATATAGAGGAATACATAAGGCAGTTGCCTTTGATGGATGATAGAGACGAAAGGAAGCAAGCATATCCTCTAAAGAATTGGAACACGCGCTTGATAGAAGAAGACGACGATCTTTTTGATCTTCTTATTCCAGTAAGACATCCGCTCGCAGACCCAATAATATGGGGAAGGATCAGGACAGAGTTCCCGTATAGCGAAAACGCATACAATATGGACGAGTACAACGGATCCAAACGAGACAGCATGGATCCTTGTGACATAGACAAAGAATTTATTGACCCTTGTGGGCAGTGCCAAAGCAGCAAATATAGCCTTGATCTTGAGGTGGAGAGCTTGTCCGACGAAAGCCTCCAAGAAGCCAAACGGGTAGCAGAAGAATTCATGCCCATGCATGCAGTCATACATTCATTCAATTTTTCTGGGTCCATCAGCGAGTTTGTGAAGCCGAACGAGGAGAAAATAGAGGCTTTAGTGACTTACGCAGCAGAGGACGTGATTCTTGCGGGAGAGGGACAACATGTATTTAACAGGGACATGGACAAACGGGAGATGCAGAACATAAAGAGAAACGCACTAGCGGACATGACGATGGCAATTACGAACGGATCGGGGATTATGCGTAACAAGAGGGTGGTCTTGCAGCCCTCAGGGATAAGCACAGAAGACGACTTAAACGATCCGTTATTCAAGAACAAAACTCAAATATTTGAAGCCATTAACATAAACACCCAGTATCCAGATTTAGATCCCTTTGAGAGCGAAAATCTTCTTGAAGTACTCGGAAAAACAGTCAAGAACTATACGATTTCAAACTTCAGTAGAAATTCCGCAGAAATTTACGGCATAGTAGACGACATGTCTGTGGGTCCGTTGTTCGAGTATAGAATATCCAACAAGATTGCCGATTTGAACGTGGACATAACACAATCCAATCGAATCACATTCAGCGACGAAGACGCAGACTTCTGGATGCTCGGGATAACGACGCAGCATGACGTCGATGAAGGCCTTTCTGAGGCTGCCATATGGGTGTTCAGACATCAAGACAAGGAATATGCGGTTCAGAACATAATGCCAGACGGATCTTTGCTTCTTTCAGAGGAAACATCAATAAGTCCGATATCTGGCTGGGAGCTCAGTGACGGGACCAAAATTGTCAAAAGTTCTATTTCGGGCACAAAAAACACTGCGAGTTACGGATTTGTTGAAATTAACTATCCAGTAATGAATATGAGGGATGTTTTAGAAATAGGGGATTATGTCTATATTGGATTGCCAGCCGCAATGAAAAGATACAAAATAAAGTCATTCAAGACGGGCGAAAATGGATTTTATATTGAGGGTTACAACGAGGGATCAGTCGGCGGAGAAAATATCAAAGTCTACAGAAGAATAATGGAAAACAAGGTTGGGCAGTTTGGTTATGAGGGAATTGTGCTAGAGGCTGAGTCCAACATAGAAAAAGATCTTTCTATATCTAATGGGGCCAACAAAAACCCGGACAATATAAGGTCGGATAACGTAAAAGAAAACTTCTTAGTGTTATTTGATCAAAAATACTATTCTATTGCGGAGATAGACGGCTCCACATTGATCCTTAACGGACCTATGGAGAGTTTTACCTTGGACGGCCAAAATGCTACCTTCTCGATCTACAAATTCTCGAAGCGCGGCCTTTCGGTGGCTGAAAGGCAGATTCCATCCGTATCCGGCAATGTCTTCGAATTCGTAGACCGATCCGGAAAAGGCACGATTAAAGTTTCCCAAGACAACGCCTTGGCGGGAACCTTGACAGTGCTGAATTCGGCCAATTCGGGAGAAACAGTAGACATGGTGGGACAAAACGAGAATATAGAATTCCAAATAGAATACAGAGAGGAAATATGAACGAAGAAAGAATGAAATGCAAGGGCGACGTGCAAGCAATTGTGGAGCGTAAGGACGGCGCAAAGGAAGTAATAGAATTTAGGAACACGATATTACAAACCGGGAGGGAGGCCTTGGCTCTATCTCTCGCTAACATGATAGGCGACGACTTCGATTTCTTCGTGAATCGAATGATATTCGGTGACGGCGGAACGACCGGAGGTTCGCCTAAGGTCGTGTCTGCTGATAGCACCGGTCTGTCCGCCGCGGCGAGAGTCCACACGCCGGTAGTCGCAAATATAGATGCGGCCACCGGCACGCAAGTCATATTCACCTAGGTCGTCTCCTTTGCCGAA